>Ga0114932_10002264_pt1 | contig 20528 bp, 10 predicted proteins | sample 2SBtaG_2_FD_87286 | JGI IMG/M metagenome (GOLD analysis project Ga0114932, IMG submission 87286) | Deep subsurface microbial communities from Kolumbo volcano to uncover new lineages of life (NeLLi) - 2SBTROV12_ACTIVE470 metaG | ecosystem: Environmental > Aquatic > Marine > Volcanic ... | reverse complement strand
AACAATTATTAATTATTATTATATTATATTATGGCAAAAAAGAAAAAAGAAGAAGTAGTCGAAAAGGCTGCTGAAGACAACGTTGTAAAAGTTGATCTTAGTAAAAAAGAAACAAAAAAAGATGACAACGTCATTAAAGTAGATTTAAGTAAACCACCAACACCAAAAGAAAATGAAGTTACAAAAGAAGTTAAAGAAGATAACGCTGACAACAGCGGAGTGGTTGAGCTCGTTGAAGATGCCGACACCGCAGAAAAACAAGAAGAAGTACAGCCGGAAGCTGAAGCACAAGAAGAACAACCAGTTTTAGAAGAAGTTACTGAAGAAGAAGTTGATGAACAAGTAGAAGAATTAACTGAAGAAGTTGAAGAAGCTATAGAGCAAGCTCAAGAAACTGGTAAGGCAATACCAGAGAATTTACAAAAAGTTGTAGATTTTATGGAAGAAACTGGTGGTACACTAGAAGATTACGTAAGACTTAATCAAGATTTTTCTAGTTACGATGATATGACAGTATTAAGAGAATACTATAAACAAACAAAATCTCACTTAACAGGAGATGAAATTGAATTTTTAATAGAAGATTCATTTTCATATGACGAAGACGAAGAAGATGAGAGAGAGATTAAAAAGAAAAAAATAGCGTTAAAAGAGCAAGTTGCCAACGCTAAACGCCACTTAGACGGGCAAAAGTCTAAATACTATGAAGAAGTTAAGGCTGGTTCAAGGTTAACAACCGAACAACAAAAAGCTGTAAACTTTTTTAATAGATATAACAAAGAGTCGGAAGAAACTCAAAAAATAGCAGAAAAACAAACTAACACTTTTAAATTAAAAACTCAACAAGTTTTTAACGATAAATTCAAAGGTTTTGAATACAACGTCGGGGACAAGAAGTACAGGTTTAATGTAAACAATGCTGAAGAGGTAAAAGAAACACAAAGCGACATTAATAATTTTGTCAAGAAGTTCTTGAATAAAAATAACGAAATGTCAGACGCTAAAGGTTATCACAAGTCTCTATTTACAGCTATGAATTCTGATGCTATTGCTAATCACTTTTACGAGCAAGGAAAAGCTGACGCTATGAAAGAAAGCGTTGCTAAGGCTAAAAACGTAAGTATGGATCCTAGGCAATCATTTTCTAACGATAACACAAGTGGCCCTAAGGTAAGAGTGCTTAACGACGATGCTTCTTCTACTTTTAAGTTTAAAATTAAAAACAAATAATAAATTTAAAATTACAAAATTATGGCAATTACAGCAGGAGATAATTTAAACAGTGTTGCAACTTCTACTCAGATGACGTTAGTTAATAATTACATTGACTTTACGGCGGCTGGTACAGCAGGTTGGGCACAACAATACTTGCCTGACTTAATGGAGAAAGAAGCTGAAGTATTCGGTAACAGAACAATTTCAGGTTTCTTATCACAAGTTGGAGCAGAAGAGGCGATGTCCTCAGACCAAGTAATCTGGTCAGAACAAGGAAGATTACACTTAAGTTACAATGGTACATTAGATGTGTCGGCTAATCAAATTACTATTGGTACTGATTTAGATGGTAATACTGGAGGTAGTTCTCACGGTATTAGAGTTGGTGATACTATATTAGTATCTAGCTCTCGTGATGGTGCAACTACACAATGTTACGTTAAAACTAGAACAGCTGGTGCTGCTACTATTGTAGCTTTACCTTACAAAGCGGCTCTTATGTCTGATGCTGCTGCAGGTTCTCTTACAGATGGTTCTTGTACTGTAATGGTATATGGATCTGAGTTTGCAAAAGGTACTAACGGACAAAGCTCTTCTAACGAGCCAGTTCACAAAAGTTTCACTAACAAGCCAATTATACTAAAAGACTTTTATCAAATCAATGGATCTGATGCGTCTCAAATTGGTTGGGTTGAAATTTCTGGTGAAGATGGTCAAAACGGTTACCTATGGTACTTAAAAGCAGAGGGAGACACTAGATCTCGTTTTGCTGATTACGTTGAAATGTCAATGGTTGAGTCTGTTAAAGCTTTAGCAGCTTCTACAATTCACGACGACTCAGTATATGATGGAGGTTCTGGTGTTATAGCTAACACTGATCCTGGTACTGAAGGTTTATTTGCTGCTATTGAAGATAGAGGTAATATAACTTCTGGTGTTACTGGTGTTAGTGCTTCTACTGATTTAGCTGAATTTGACGCTATCTTAGCTGAGTTTGATAAGCAAGGTGCTATTGAGGAAAACATGATGTTCGTAAATAGAGCTACTTCGCTAGCTATAGATGACATGTTAGCTAATATGAATTCTTACGGAGCTGGTGGTACTTCTTACGGAGTATTCAACAATTCTGAAGATATGGCATTGAACTTAGGTTTCTCTGGTTTCAGAAGAGGTTCTTATGACTTCTATAAGTCTGACTGGAAATATCTAAATGACAAAGCTACAAGAGGTGGTGCTGTTGAATCTTCTAGTGCAATTAGAGGAGTTATTGTACCAGCGGGTGTATCTACGGTTTATGACCAACAATTAGGAAAGAATCTTAAAAGACCTTTCTTACATGTTAGATACAGACAAGGTCAAACAGAAGACAGAAAAATGAAAACTTGGATCACTGGTTCAGTTGGAGGAAACGTTACAACTGATTTAGATGCAATGAATGTACATTACTTATCTGAAAGATGTTTAATAGTACAAGGTGCTAACAACTTTATGTTAATGAAATAAGCACTTATTATTTTAAGGATCGAGGCTTCGGCCTCGACCCTTTCTTTTTATTAATTTTATTATATATTATATTATGGCAAAAAAACAAAAAACAGAAGTGGAACCAACTCCACAGGTTGTAGAACAACCAAAAGTTGAAACACCGGTAGTGGAAAAACCATTACCAAAAAAGAAAAAAGATACTTGGGAGGTAAAGGACAGGCAATATTACTTAAGAGGTAATTTAAGTCCTTTAAGTTATAGCATTAAATCTTCAAACATATATTGGTTTGACGAAGAAAAAGGATATGAAAGAGAAATAAAGTGCACGTCTAATCAAAGAACTCCTTTTGTTGATGAAATGGTAGGTGATCAAAGGTTAGAGCATGTTGTGTTTAGAAACGGAACTTTATTCGTGCCTAAAAACAAAGTTGTTTTACAAAAAATATTATCGCTGTATCACCCAGACAAAGACAGAAAGTTTCATGAAAAAGATTACCAACAAGAAGCTGCAAGCGAAATAGATATTTTAGAACTAGAAATTGAAGCACTAAACGCTGCACAATCTATAGATATAGATATGGCTGAAGCTGTAATGCGTGTAGAATTAGGCTCTAAAGTGTCAGAGATGAGTTCTAAAGAACTTAAAAGAGATTTACTATTATATGCTAAGAGAAACCCTGAGTTGTTTTTAGATTTAGTAAATGATGAAAACGTTATTCTTAGAAATTTTGGTATTAAAGCAACAGAAATGGGGTTATTGAAACTATCTCAAGATCAAAGAACTTTCACTTGGGGATCTAATGATAGAAAACTAATGAACGTTGCATTTGATGAACATCCATATTCAGCTTTAGCCGCTTGGTTTAAAACTGATGAAGGTATGGAAATATATTCAAATATAGAAAAACGATTAAACTAATCAAACTGTAGGAGCGGTCGCTCTACGGGGCGATCGCAAACTACAATAAAAAATTATGGTAAACATAGATACGGTATATCAAAGAGTGCTAGCAATAGCTAATAAAGAACAAAGAGGATATATAACTCCACAAGAGTTTAACTTATTTGCTAACCAAGCCCAAATGGATATATTTGAGCAGTATTTTTATGATATAAATCAATTTAATAGAATACCAGGTAATCACACAGAGTATTCTGATATGCTTACTTTATTAGAAGAAAAAACAAGTATATTTAAAAGTCAAGTTAGTTTAAACTACAATGGTACTGTTTTTCAAAATCCTCAACAACATAACCTTTATAGATTAGGAACAGTTTTATATAAAGGTAGAGAAATACAAAGAGTTGATTATGCTGAGCTTTTACAAATAAGCAAGTCACCTTTAGTTAAACCAACTGAAACTTATCCTGTATATTACGAAAGGGCAGATGGTTTAGTAATAAAGCCAAAAACTATAACTGAAAAAGTAATTTGCACGTACGTTAAAAAACCTTTAAAAGTTGAATGGGGTTATAGTGTTGTTGGCGAAACAGCGTTGTACGACGCTACAAAAGCTCAAGATTTTGAACTACATGTTTCAGAAGAAAACAATTTAGTTTTAAAAATATTAGCTTTAGCTGGGATTACATTGCAAGATCCTGGAGTTTATCAAATAGCAACAGCTGAAGATCAAAAAAATATTCAACAACAAAAATCATAATAAATGGGATTAATAGATAAAACAGCAAGAGAATATTACGAAGGCGCTGACGGTGTTCAAAATAGTGGTGTTAATAATTATGGTGAATATCAATTTGTATCTTTAGAAACTATAATAAATCAATTTATAATTGCTTATGTTGGAGAAGATAACATAATACCAAAAGCAAAAAGAACAACTGTTCAATTTCATGCTCAAAGAGCTTTGCAAGAATTAAGTTTTGACACCTTAAAGTCAATAAAGTCTTTCGAAATGGAGGTTCCTCCATCTTTAAAATTACCATTACCACAAGATTATGTTAATTACACAGGTTTGTCATGGGTTGACTCCGCTGGTGTAAAAAGAAAAATATACCCTACTTCAAAAACTTCAAACCCTGTTGCTTACCAACAAAACTCAGATGGGAGTTTTAAATTTGAAACAAACAGTTATATTAGAAAAACTGAAGGTGGAGGAAATGAAATTGTTACGTATACGTTTACAACACCTACAAATGAAGATGGTAACCCCATTGATCCTGAAGTAACAATGACAACTACAATCACGCCAATTATACCGGCTTCTAACCAATACGAAGAGTATGGTATAACACAAAGTGGTCTTCAAACGTCAAAAGACGGCACTGGAGATGTAAAGTCTATTAATTTATTACCTAAATTTGCAAAAGAAACTAGAGTAGCTATTACAAATTCAAGTGGTTATCAAAATAAAGAAATATCTTACGGGCCTGGAACCGCAATGGAAATGAACTTTTATACAGCTGGTCACGATATAGAGGTTGGCATGACAATATTCGCGCCTGGTATACCACCAAACACAACTGTAAAAACTGTTGGAGATTCTACTAGTGTAAATTATCCAGGCATGGGAATAACAATGACAAACCCTGTTTATGAACAATGGCTTTTAGATGGTAGCGCAAGTGTTAAGAATGGTTATCCTTACGATACTCAGATATTAGGCGAAGAAGTTATATTTGTAAATTTAAACAAAGAATCTACTTCGTGGAATAAATATAAATCTCACACGCCTACTACAACAACTGATGACTATGAAGACGACACTAGATGGTACGCTGAAGGGCAAAGGTATGGAATAAGTCCTCAACACGCCCAAGCTAATGGATCTTATTATATAGATGACAATGCTGGCACGTTACATTTCGGTTCTTTTTTGTCTGGAAAAACTATTGTTTTAGATTATTTAAGCGATAGCCTAGGTACTGATAAAGAAATGAAAGTTCACAAGCTAGCTGAAGAGGCTATGTACAAGTGTATAGCATACGGAATAATGTCAACAAGAGCAAATGTTCCTGAGTATTTAGTTCGTAGATTTCAAAAAGACAAGTTTGCAGCAACAAGAAAAGCCAAGCTAAGATTATCAAATTTAAAATTAGAAGAATTAACTCAAATACTTAGAGGTAAGTCTAAACATATAAAACACTAATATATGCCGGAGATTAAACATGTTTTCACTCAAGGCAAGATGAATAAAGACCTTGATGAAAGACTAGTAGAAAATGGTCAGTATAGAGACGCAATGAATATACAAGTGTCAACTTCAGAAGGTTCTGATGTTGGTGTTGTTCAAAACATATTAGGTAATGTTAATGTTTTTCCTAACAACCAAATACATCCTAACTCTGTTTGCGTTGGCGCTATTGCTGACGAGAAAAATAACTGTTTCTACTGGTTTGTTTATCACAATGAAAAAAACTTAATATTAAAATTTGACGGTAGGTATGTTACTTTTGTTTTTGTAGATACAGAAAATGTTTTAAAATTTAGTAATAGTCTTATAACAGGTGTAAACATAGTAGATGATTTCTTATTTTGGACAGACAATAAATCAGAGCCTAAAAAAATAAATGTAACAAGAAGTATTAATGGTACAGATCAAACCGGCGATTACCACACTTGTTTAGAAGTGCCAAAAAGAAATATTACAAAAGATGATGGTATAAAAGTAAGAGAAGAACATATAACTGTAATAAAAAAATCACCTAAAACAAAGCTTGTATTAGATCCTGTTTTTGAAAAAAATATAAAATCTACAACTAACTTTGATTTTACTTCAGTAACTACTGGTAGTTTAGCGCAAATTTATTTTAATAATTTCCCAAGCTTTATCAGTGGTTACAAAGTTAACGATATACTTTTAGTTAAAGAAAGCGACGGAAGTGTTATTGTTAGGATGAAAGTAACACAAGTGCTTATATTATCAGATGGTCTTTATGAAGTTGAATTTTTATCAATATCTAGCGATATAACTAGCGGAGCTACTTACGATGTTGAAAAAGAAGATATAAGCGATTTATTTGAAAGAAAATTTATAAGATTTGGTTATAGATACAAATACCAAGACGGTGAATATTCTTCTTTTTCACCTTTTACTGATGTTGTTTTTAAACCAGATCTTTTTGAATATTCTGCTAAAGACGCTTATAATAAAGCGATGGAAAATAATTTAATTTCTTTAAAGTTAAGAAATTTTATAACAGCTGAAATGCCTGAAGATGTTGTTCAAGTTGATATACTTTACAAAGAATCTAACTCTCCTGTAGTTTACATTGTTGATAAGTTAAAATATCAAGATCCAACTCAAGTAATAGTTGGAGCCGATGATAAAAATTATATAAACGCTAATTTATATGAAATTACTTCAGATCTTATTTTTACTGTTGTTAGTTCTAATCAACTTTTAAGAGCTTGGGATAATGTTCCGAGAAAAGCCTTAGCACAAGAGATAACAGGAAATAGAATAGTATATGGTAATTATGTTCAAAACTATGATGTAGAAGAAAAACCTCTTTTAGAAGCTGGTTATATTAATAGATTTAACAACAGTGTAACTTTTACTAACAATTATTTTGAAAACGAAACAAACGTTGTAAATCCAACACAAAATGTTGTTGAAACTCTATATGGACAAAAATCACTAAAATCATTAAGAAACTATCAATTAGGATTAACTTATCTAGATAAATATAATAGAGAAACACCTATATTTACTAGTTCTGAATCTATATTTAACATTCCAAAAAAATACGCTGACAATGAATTAAAAATTACTGGTCAAGTTAGGACTTTAGCGCCTGACTGGGCAGAGTCATTTAAAGTATATATAAAAGAAACTTCTACAGAATACTATAACTTGGCAATGAGTAGAGTTTACAATGCTGAAGACGGTAATGTTTGGCTTGCTTTTCCGTCGTCTGAAAGAAACAAAGTAGATGAAGAAACTTTTTTAATATTAAAAAAATCAATAGGCAATGATAATTTAGTCGAAGAAGAAGCTAAATATAAAATACTAGCTATAGAAAATGAAGCGCCTGAATATATAACTCAAGAAATTGTTTCAATAGCAGAAATAGATTGTGGCGGCTCAACTAGCTCTACAAACGTTTTTGGTATATATAGCCCTGTTGTTAATTCAAAAGATTTTAGAATAGTAGAAAACGCCTGGTTAAATAACGCCACAGAACCTTTACATACTATTACTGAAGATTTAGTATTTTATTTTAAAAATACTTTGACTAACGAGTATACAAAAACTTATGATATAAAATCTGTTTCTTTAGACAACGCATATTATAAAATAACTTTAGATAAAGTTTTTGAAACTCAAGATGCTGAGTTAATTTATCCAAACTATCCAACAACAACAAGCGGTGGGGTTTTGGACTTAGGCGATAACTTGCAAATAATTATTTCTAAAAAAACTTCAATTAAAGAAAGCTCTCAATTTAAAGGCATGTTTTTTGTAAAAATTAATAGAGATTCTATTGTTGAAGAAAACGTTTTAATTAATCAAAATTTTAATGATTATGAAATATTCAACAGCATGCCTACTCATTATTTTTCTGACAATTGGGCAATGCCAGGTCTTAGTGGAGGAAACACAACATATAACTCAACAATAACTGCTGGTCAATGGGCTAACTTACTTGATTATGGTGGAAATAATAACCCTTTATTTCCAGACGATCACGAGTTAAGCACAAATGGACCTGCAATTGGTGGATTTTTTATTGACAAAGCTTGGACTGCTGGCGTGCAGCCAGGCGGTGGTGCTGCCAATAGCGATGTAAATAGCGCAGGGCACGTTTGGGGAAGCGTTTGGAATTTAGTTCAAATCTGGAGGGATGAAACTAATGTTTTAGCAGGGTCTCCTTATTCTCAGACATATACTATGAGTTTGTTTCCAACAGTTGATGTAATAAAGACAAGACTTAATAATAACAATAGATATGTGTTTTTTAATTTTGTTTGGAATTGGTTTCACCAAACAAGAGGCAATGAACCTAGCACCAACTCTGACACGCCAGGAACCCATTTGCCATCTATGTCAGTTCCGCAAGAAGTTAGAGATATAGTAGAGTGGTTTAATCCTGATACTAACGCTACAGAAACTATTCCTACCACGCTTACATATACTAAAAATCCTAGCTTTGGAAAAGGCATATACACAAACTCTAACGGAAAACATTTTGTGCAAGTTGCTTTTTCTAAAATAGGTGATGATACTGACACAGGCGGTGCAAACGCTGGTTTTGTAGATAATAATAACAATCTTACATATGGTAGTTTTAACAACACTAGTACTTTTGATATTAGAGCAAACATAACGTCTCAACAAGAGTATGCAAACGATTATAGCGCTACAGACGATGAATTATTACTTATAGCAAATAATATGGTTGTTGGAAAAAGATTTAAAATCAGATCTGACGATAATATAGATAATATTTACACAATACAAGGTATTAAAAGAATTAGAAAATATAATCATACTAGTTTTTTAGAGGTTGTAAACGCTTTTTGGTCTTGGAAAAACGCTGGTGCAAATCAATCAGGTAGCGAATGGCAGGATTTAGGAAACAGCTGGTCAAACTTTGGTACAAATTACAATAGAAGATATGTTTTTGAATTAGAGTTAGATCATAGTTTAGAAGATGTTCAAATAAACAACAAGAGCATAACTCATGCAGACAATTCTGGTCTAGAAAAAAGTGTTTCTTTTCAGTTTTTAGAGCCAAAATACAATACCACTACAAAACAAAAAATATCTGAAAATCCAGCGATGTGGGAAACAGAACCAAAAGAAACCGCTGATTTAGATATTTATTACGAAGCTAGTGAAATAATACCTTTAAAGCTAAACGAAAAAAATAATGAAAGTTTTGCTCCTTTGGGAAGCGTTGTTACCTGTCCTGCTAGGCCTAATTCTTTAGTTGCGCTTACTTACGTTGTCTCTTGGGATGGAGATAAAATAACATTTAACTCTCCATTAATTTTAGATGAATATTTACCACCTGGCGAAAGCTTAGTAAGATTATATTTTACAAGGCCAGATAATTCTTATACAACTTTAGCTATAGATGTAAATGCTACGCTAGCAACTTCACCAACTGGTCTTATGTCTGACAGTTCACTTCCACTTAATACTTATATAGTACAAACAAATGTTGGTAAAAATCCATTTGCCCTTTCTTGGTTTAACTGTTTTTCTTTTGGAAATGGTGTAGAGTCAAATAGAATAAGGGATGACTTCAACCAACCAATAATAGATAAAGGTGTTAAAGTAAGCACTATTTTAGAAGAAAATTATGAAGAAGAAAGAAGAAGTAGTGGTTTAATATATTCTGGTATATACAACACTAATAGTGGTATAAACAATTTAAATCAATTTATACAAGCAGAAAAAATAACTAAAGATTTAAATCCTACTTATGGTAGTATACAAAAATTATATCAAAGAAGAATTAATTTAATAGCTTTTTGCGAGGATCGTGTAATTAAAATATTATCAAATAAAGACGCTTTATACAACGCTGATGGCAATATTAACTTAACAGCTACAAATAGAGTTTTAGGTGACGCAAATCCTTTTGCTGGAGACTATGGTATATCTAAAAACCCAGAAAGTTTTGCTGTAGACAACTATAGAGCTTATTTTACTGACAAACAAAAAGGAGCCGTGCTTAGATTATCAATGGACGGTATAACGCCAATATCACAATATGGCATGTCTGATTATTTTAAAGATAATTTAAAGTTTAATGGTAGGTTAATAGGTAGTTTTGATGTTAAGAAAAACGAATATAATTTAACAATGCCTAATACTGATAAAACTGTTTCTTTTAAAGAGTCTGTTAATGGTTGGTCAAGTTTTAAATCTTTTGTGCCTGAGCAAGCAATTAGCGTAAACGGTGATTATTACACTTTAAAAAATTCTTTACCTTATCAACATCATTTAGAAACTTATGGTCGTGATAATATGCCTGTTGATAGAAATACTTTTTATAATAAATATACACCTTCTTCCGTAAGTGTTTTATTAAATGACATGCCTAATGTTATAAAAATGTACAAAACTTTGGGTTATGAAGGGTCGCAGTCTAACGTTGATATAAACACTGAAGGTTTAGAAACAGGTTATTATAACTTAGAAAATAAAGACGGTTGGAAATCAAAAATAAAAACTGATAAACAAGAAGGTGTTGTTTCAGAGTTTATAGAAAAAGAAGGCAAGTGGTTCAATTATATTAAAGGTATTAATTTTGACGAAGTTATTGATTTAAGAACTAAAGAGTTTTCATTTCAAGGTATTGGTAGACCAGCTAGTTTTAAAATAAATTTTGATAAGCCTGTAGACTCTGACCCACCACCACCTCCACCACCATCACCATTTTCATTACCTTCTTTTAGTTTTACTTATGGTGCGCCTTTAACAAATTTACAAGGGCAGCAAAATCCAAATATAATAAGTAATATTTCTTGGCAAGGTCAAACTTGGGCTCTCATGAGCTTTACTCTTGATATTCAACCAGCATTAAACATACCATCTGTTAGTAGTGGGGTAGAATATGAAATAACAGAACTTTATTATATTGACGTATATGGTAATCAATTTTCTTTAAACTATATACCTTCTGGTGGATTAATGACACCACCATACAATTTAGTAGGCTCAGGATCTAATTATATTTTCCAAAACTACAACAACTCAAACACGTTATCTCCTTTAGTTAGTTTGTTTACAACGCCAGAGCTTATAACCTCAAGTGTTCAAACTGGAATTCCTTTTAATATAGATGGTGCTATATTTTTAAATCCACCTACAGGTATAACTGGTACAAATTGGCCTATTGATATAACTTGTACAGTAACAGCTACAGATTCAAGTGGGGTTGTTGCTACTCATACAGAAGTATTAAGTATAACAGTGTAAACTATGAAAATAATAAATAATATAACGATAGATATGTCGCCGATGCCTTCGGCTGTAACTACTAGAGATTTTACAGTTGAAGGAGATCCAGGCGCCGTGTTTACAATGACAGTTACAAATGAGGATGGTCATTTTTATAACTTTTCAGAAGATGCCGGGGTTGCCTTAGCTTTTTCAGCAACACCCGCAAACTTAAAAGCTAAAACTATTAACGAGACAGGTGTGTACACTGGTAGTATACAATTTCCAGCAATAACAGACGATGATCACTATATTATTACTTTGTATGCTGACGGTTCTAGTAATACGGCTTTAGACAAATCTCTTTCTAGTAATAAAATTTATATTTTACCAAGAATACAAAAATATCATGATACTACTGTAACTTTTGCAGTAGCTTCTGCTGGAAGTTCTGGTACTTACACAGCAAATCCGCCAGCTAGTAACGTCACTTTTACAAGACCTAGTTATTTAGTTAAAAATAGTAGTAGAGAAGCAAAAGCAATTAGTTGGTCGGTAGCGCTTGGTTCTAGTCAATTTATTATAGCTAGACAGCCAATAGGATCTGACTTTCAATTTACAACAACTAAAACAACTTATAGTGATAGTTCTGGAACTAGTATAGAACTAACAGACATATCTGGTCTTGCTGTTAACATGGGTGTTACTGGTACGGGTATAGCTGCAAATTCTGTTATAAGAGAAATAATACCTGGCTATTTAAACGCTAACAAATCTTATGACGATACAAACATTTATGACATACCATTAGCAACAGCAACAGATTTAAATGAAAATGAAATTATTAGCAAAAGTACTGGTGGCACTATTGTTATTAATAATAGTTCTACTTGGGGGGCGGCAGCAACTTTAACTTTTACAGGTAAAGGATCTAGTCATTCAAAAATTTTTAATAATACTAGTTTTAGTATTAAAAATTTAGCTTTAACTATTGATCCTGTTGTTACAACTACAGACGCTGTTGTTTCTAATAGCACAACAATACCTATAACAAGCACAAATGGTATAAAAGCAGCTGATACAGTATTAATGACAGGTATAGGTGTTACAGACTCTTCACCGCACGTAGATTCTGTTAGCGCTGGAGTAAGCGTAACAGTTAGTAGTAATCAAACAATTGAGAACGGTCAAACAGTAACTTTTACTGGAAGTAGTAGATCAGCAACAATAACAGGTGATTTTACTGTGTCACAACATGGCACAGACGACATGACATTAACTTTAGCTTTAGATAATATTTTAACAGTAGGATAATATGGAAATAACATTAACATTTAACGAGCAATTAAATATTTCTTTACAAAAAGGAGATACAGTTTGGTACTTAAACACCAATGTTGTTGGTGGTTATGACGTTGCTAAATCTTCTCTTGCTAAAAAACTAGGTGTTGTAAAAGAAATAAATAATCAAAACAATGAAATTGTTGTTGATAGTGATATTAACGATCCAACATTAAATTTAGAAGATGTTTTTATCATGTTCTCTAAAGATAACATAGCCAACACATCTAGTTTAATTGGTTATTACGCAGAAGTTTTTTTAGAAAATAATTCAAAAGAAAAAATAGAGCTATTTGCTGTTAACTCAGAAATAGCTGAAAGTAGTAAATAACACGTAAAAAGTGTAATTATAAATAAGTATAAATAAAAAATAAATATTATGCCAGTAGGTAAAAAGAAAAGTCCGGCTAAATTTTTAGGCGCTGTAGCTCTTGGTTTAGGAGTTGTGCAAGGCGCTAGCCAAATTATTGGTGGTATAAGCGAAAGAAGAAGATTAAAAAAAGAAGGACAAAGAGCTAGAAAACAATTTAAAAGAAATTTAGGTGATTTACAAGGTTTAACTTTTGAAAATCCATATGCAGATTTACAAACGTCATTTCAAAATCCTTATGAAGATTTAACTGTAAACCAACAGCAAGCAGAGTTTCAAGCTGAACAAGGCGCGCAAGCTAGAGCTAATATATTACAAAGTCTACAAGGCGCTGCTGGTGGTAGTGGTATTGCTGGTTTAGCGCAGACATTAGCTAATCAACAACAGCTGCAAACACAGCAAATATCTGCTGATATAGGACAGCAAGAAGCTAGAAACCAAATGTTAGCTGCGAGAGGAGCTGAAGGTGTTCAAGAAATGGAAGCGCAAGCACAAATGAATGTTCTTAAAGGTGAAGATATTAGACAGTCAAGAGAAAGACAAAGAACAATGGATATAATGAGTTTAAGATCTGGCCAGCAAGCGTTACAAAGAGATATAAGACAACAAAAAGCGCAAGCAACACAACAAATAGTTGGTGGTGTAGGTACTATGGCTGGCGCCGCGTTTGATGCTTACGGCATGGGTATGTTTGGTAGTGGTAGTGGCGGTGGTGGTGTAACGTTACCTGAAACAGACATGGCTACAACACCAAGATACTCAAGTGTTACTCAAACTGGGCCAGATTTAACAAAAAGAATATATAAACCTTAATAATATGGCAAATTTATTTCAAATAGGATATGGTGGTGGACCACCAAAAGCAATAGATTACTCAAAAGCATTAGATCCTTTAGCTCAAAAAATTGGTGCTAGACTAAAAGAAAGTAAAGCTAAAACTGACGCTTTAATTAATAATATGCCTCAAGGTGTACCTATTGATAAAGTACCTGAGCAATTACGTGGTCAAGTTACAGATTTTTTAACTAAAAACAAACAAGCGTATGTAGATGCGTCTAAAGTTATTGCTAGTGGTATACCATCTACAGATCAAAGATACATTGATGCCGTATCAACTATAAACCAAGTCGATGCTAAATTTAAAAACTTAAGTAATACGCTTGAAGATATTGCATTAAAAAGACAAGCTGCATTAGACGGTAGAGAACATGGTAAAGGTTCTTTAAGTTGGCAAGTTAGTGACCACGAAGATTTAGCTAATGGCACTATGTATGATAACATGACTATACAAGATGATGGTGGTTTTAATTATAAATCTAATGATACCGTAGAAAAACGTTGGGCTGACTATTCTAATACTTTTCAAACAAGCAGCGTAGGCGCAGATTCTTTTTATAACTTAAATGATAGTTATACTAAAGCAGGTCAACAAGGAACTACAATAAAAGAAACACGAGCTAGAGAGCAGTTTAGAGGTATTTTAAGCGGATTAAAAACTGATGGTGCTAGAGACTTTATGTTTTCTGATAGAGAGTTTTTAGCAACAAAAATTAAAGCAGAGTTTGGCACTAATGAATATAATAATGAATTAGATAAATTAGTTAATGGTGGAAACACTGAAACTTTATTAAAAGAGTTTGAAGATTTTAAAATAAAACAATTAACTACTTCTAACACAAATAGCGTGAATAGATTTAATCAAATGCTAGATTTAAAAAATCAAGATTCTAAAGGAGAAACTTTTAGTTACGGATTTAGATCTTTTAAAATGATCAACAAAGCTTTAGATAGGTTAAGAAATTTAGTAAAAAAAGAAGACGGCAGCATAAAACTACCTAATGGACGTAGTGTAAATTGGAGTAAAAAAGATAATTCTTTTATTGTTGATGGTACTTTATATAGTGTTCAAGAAGTATTAGACGATGCTTTTGACAGCTTATACACCGTTGAAGACGTATTTGGTGATTATGACTTTACATTAGCAAGTGAAGAAACAACTGGGAAAAAGTCTAGTAATATACAACTAGTACCAGCAGGTGGTTCAAAAAAAGGAATACAAGGTTTTTTAAATAGAAAAGGTCAACAACTTGAAGAAGTTTTAACTGAAAAAGAAGACTAATATGCCATTACCACCGTTAAACAAAAACACTTTACCGCCTATAGGAGGCATGCCAAAACAAGAAAGTATTGATTGGTTTGGTCAAACTTGGTTTGGTAGAGGTTATAAAGCTGCTAGCACAACTGGTGAAGCTACAAATCTTATGTCTCAAGACTTTTCTAATATAAGCGCTGAAAGTATACAAGATTTTATAAAAGCTAAAAAGCAAGAATCTACAACTTATGTTGAGTCTGAGTCTATGAAGAAGTTTCAAGAACAATACGTTAAAGAAGGTAAAACATGGTCAGCATTTTTTAGAGGTGTAAAAGAGCAACCTGGTTTATTGCCAGAATTATTTGTTCAGTCTTTAGGTACACAAGTTGGTACTTTGTTTGATTCTCCTGGTGCTTCTTTAGGAGCTGTTGCTGCTGGTGCTGGAGTTGGAGCTGTTGGAGGTATTGCTGGTGCTTTAGCTGGCGCCATGGGTGGTTTAGCGAGTTCAATGGAAGCTGCTTTAACTTTTGGCGAATTAATAGAAAAAAGATTAAAAGAAAAAGGTCAAGAGTTTACTGATGAAAATATAAAAGCTTTATTAGAAACTGAAGGTAAAGAAATAAGAAATAAATCTATAGGTAGAGGTTTAACTATTGGTGCTATAGAAGGTTTAAGTGGTGGATTAGCTGGTAAAGCAGCTGTTGCTGCTAAAGGCGCTGTTAAAGGAGCTAGAAGAGGAGCTTTGGCCGCTGGAACTGCTGGTATTGGAGTTGAGGCTGCGGGTGGTGCTACTGGTGAAATAGCAGGTAGGGCTGTAGCTGGTCAAGAAATGGATGCTGCTGAAATAGGTTTTGAAGCTGTAACAGGTACTGTAACAACACCTGTTAATGTTTCTGCGGCTTTATTAACAGCAAAACAACCTACATATAGATTAAATGGTGAAAACGTTACGTATGAACAAATGAAAGATTTTGTTGATACAGCTGATGATATAGATATTGCTAAAGCTGATATTCAAATGCGAAATGATTTTACTGGTGTTGGTAAAAAAGCAAAAGCAAAACAAGATGCTGCTATGGCTGCTGTATTAAAAACTGGTGATGTAGAAGTAATTGCCGAGGTTGGTAAGGCTGGATTAGAAAATAGAATAGCAGCAACTATAGAGCTAGCGAAACAAGGTAAACAAATAGCTAATGTAAAAGACTCGTTTGTTGTTGAAAACAATGAAGAAGCTGTAAAAGCTTATAAAGAATTACAAGATCAATACGGAAAAGACGTTATAAAAGATAAAGATGTAGCAAATGCTGATGGGTTTTTTGTTCCAACACCTGACGGTAACGTAATAATAATAAATAAAGAAATATCTGCTCAAACTGGCCAAATTAATGTTGGTGGACACGAGCTTTTACATGCTGTAGTTCAAAAACATTATAACTCCTTGTCGCCAGAAGCACGAGCTAAATTTATAAATGATTTTAAAAACACTATATCTAAAGAGTCTTTACAGTATATACAAAATATTATTGACGATAGAAACAAGGCTGGTGAAGATATAAAAGCTGATAGCGATGAATACTTAACTATATATTCAGATGGTATTGTTAAAGAACAAATAACTTACAACGAAGGTATATTTACTAAGTTTAAAAATTTTTTACAAAATATATTTAGAAAATTTGGTTATAACAAAGAGTTTGGTAGTGGTTTAGACACTTATAACTTCATGCGTGATTATAACAAAAACATAAAAGAGTTTAATAAAATTAGTCAAAGAGCTTTAGATGTTGCTGGTACTGAGGCTGTTGCTGGTGAAACAGCTTTTTCAAAACAAGCCTCTGATAAAGTACAAAGTATTTACGATGAAAAAGGTGTTGGTGGTGCCGTTGATATTATAAATGAGTTTAAGCCTATAGTTGGTAAAATAGTAGATAAACGTAAAGACGCACCTAATTTTGATAGACAATTATTAACTGACGAAATAGAAACTGGACAGCGTGGTATATTAGATTTAATTAGCGATTATAAACCAGATTCTGGCGTGCCATTAGCCGCTTATATAAATAAATTTTTACCAGCAAGAGCTATTGAAGCTTCAAGAAGAGTTTTAGGTGAAGAGTTTACTACAGACATTACAGAGGCAAAAACTGTTGCAGCTGAAGAAACAACTGAAGTAGAAGTTAAAGCTAAGCCAGTAAAAAAGAAAATAGTATTAGCAGACAGGTTGCAAGTTAAAAGTAAAGTTAACGAAAGTGTTAAAAAACAATTACCAAAATTAGATGTTAAAAATTTAACGTTTAAAAAGTTAAAAAATTTAGTACCTGATATAACTGGTGAGATGTTTGGTATATCGCCAAAAAAATTAAAAACACTTGCTAATATAACTAAAAAAGAATTACAGGCCGCGCAAATGTTTATTAATAAAAACGCAGATTTATTAATAGCTATGTTGCCCGAAGGATCTACGCAAAGTGGTACAGCTACAGGTGTACCAAATAGTTTGTTAAAAGCTTTTTACACTAAAACTGATAGAGCTAAAATGGCTAAAACAGGTAGTACATCAGGCTTGCCTATACAAGTTAAAAATAAAATTAATAGAAAAGAATTTTTAGAAGTGTTTGGTATTGTAAATGGTAAGCCAGATCGTACAGATAGAAACACATCTGCTAGAGTTTTATCTTTAGCTAATTTAACTGGTAAAATGATGAGTAATCAAGCGGTAAGAGAAAACTTACAACTTTTAGGTGATAGCAAGCAAACTATACAAAATATAAGAGAAGGTGCTTCTGAAGTAATGTTTAGCAAGTCTAATGTAGTTTTTCAAAAACACGGTTTACCTGATTTAAATATAAATGATTCTAAAAATGGTATTGAAAATTATAATTTGTTTTTAGATAAAATGTTTTTATTAGCAACTTATGGTAAGCCTAGTTTAATTAGAAGGGTTGATTTATATAATTTTGGTATTTCAAATGAAATAGTAAAAAAATACGCTAGAGAACAAACAAAAGAATTAGGAGATGTATTTACAATTGGTAAATCTAAATATAGAGTTTATCTTAGACCTGACGCTGAAAGCGCTTTAGGCAAAAGCGTAAAAGGTATAACAAAAGCTAAAGCTAAAAGGTATAATGAAGTTGGTAAGGCTAATTTTAATGATATGATAGATATGATTAAAAAAGCTGTAGAAGCAAATCCAAACGACAAAGAGCTTCACGCAGCTATTTTTATGTATTTATCAAGCGCTGTTAACGACACTTCACACCCTATGAGAGCTGGCGCTGAATACGTAGGTGGAGATATTACCGCTACTGGCAAAATAATATATGAACATGCTTTACAAAACGCTAATGTGCGAGATGTTATAATAGATGCTTTGTTAGATAAAAAACAAGACTTTAACAAAACGTTAAAAGCTATTAGAAAAAATTACAAGTTAATAGCATTAAGTGAAGCTGATGCAAAAGCTGTAGACGCTGCTACTTATATAGATGAAAACGGCAATTTAATAAAATATAAAAACGGCATGGGCGTTGGTTGGGATATATTTACTGACAATTGGTTTGATAGATATTTTAACTCAGATGTTAATATTGTAAATCCTAACAACCTTAGATTAATTAAAAATAACAAAACTTTTACGCAAGAATACAATGTTACTAAATCTGGTAAAGTAGAAGTAACTAAAAATATAAATAAAGTAAAAGTTTTAGACAAAGCTATTAAAATGTCTAGGTCTATAAAAGATACTAAAGGTATTACTATTTTAGATTTTGATGATACACTAGCTACAACAAAATCTTTAGTTAGATACACAGCGCCAAACGGTGAAACTGGTACTTTAAACGCTGAAGAATATGCTAGCACATATCAAGAGTTACTAAATCAAGGTTATAAATTTGATTTTTCTGAGTTTAACAAAGTAGTAAAAGGTAAAATAGCACCGTTGTTTCAAAAAGCGTTAAAGCTACAAAGCAAATTTGGTTCTAAAAATATGTTTGTTTTAACTGCTAGACCGCCTGAGGCTGCTAAAGCTATATTTGATTTTTTAAAAGCTAATGGTTTAAATATACCGTTAAAAAATATAACTGGCTTAGCTAATTCTACGGCTGAAGCTAAAGCATTATGGATAGCTGATAAAGTTGGCGAAGGCTATAATGATTTTTATTTTGCTGACGATGCGTTGCAAAATGTACAAGCGGTAGATAATATGTTAGAGCAATTTGATGTTAAACGTAAAGTGCAACAAGCTAGAGTTAAACTTAGTAAAACAATAAGCGATGACTTTAATCAAATACTAGAAGATGTAACTGGTATTGAAGCTTTTAAAAGATTTGATTTTATTAAAGCTAGAAAGCGTGGAGCTAGTAAAGGTAAGTGGAGATTTTTTATACCGCCATCTCATGAAGACTTTGCTGGCTTATTGTATAATTTTATGGGCAAAGGTAAAAAAGGTGATGCACATAGAGACTTTTTAGAAAAAACTTTAATTAGGCCTTTGAATAGAGCTAATAGAGAGTACGACACAGCTAGGCAGTCAATAGCAACTGATTATAAAAATTTAAATAAACAAATGCCTGATGTTAAGAAAAGGCTTTTGAAGAAAACTCCTGACGGTGACTTTGTTTATCAAGATGCAATAAGAGTTTATTTATGGGATAAACATGGTTATGATATACCTGGATTAAGCGAAGTTGACCAAAAAAATTTAGTTGAGTTAGTTAAGTCTGACGATAGATTACAGTCGTATGCTGACACTATAAACACTATATCAAAACAAGAAACTTATGTTGATCCTACAGACGGTTGGGATAGTGGTGATATACGTATGGATTTAGACGATGCTACGGGTAGAATTGGTAGAGCACAATTTTTTGAAGAATTTATTACAAATGCTGATATAATTTTTTCTACAGAAAATTTAAATAAAATAGAAGCTGGTTATGGTAAAGGTGTTAGAGAAGCTTTAGAAGATATGCTTTACAGAATTAAAACAGGTAGAAATAAACCTACAGGCCAAAGCGGTATGGTTAATCAACTTATGAACTGGGTTAATGGATCTGTTGGTTCTGTTATGTTTTTTAACATGAGATCAGCATTACTTCAGCAAATGTCATTAGTTAATTATATAAACTTTGCAGATAATAATATATTTGCAGCAGCTAAAGCTTTT
>Ga0114932_10002263_pt1 | contig 20528 bp, 18 predicted proteins | sample 2SBtaG_2_FD_87286 | JGI IMG/M metagenome (GOLD analysis project Ga0114932, IMG submission 87286) | Deep subsurface microbial communities from Kolumbo volcano to uncover new lineages of life (NeLLi) - 2SBTROV12_ACTIVE470 metaG | ecosystem: Environmental > Aquatic > Marine > Volcanic ... | reverse complement strand
TTTCATTGCTGTGAGTTACGATTTTTAAAGATCGGATTATAGAGAAATCGTTGCCGTATGGCAATTGGGAAAATTTGTCTCTTGACTATAATTAAATAAGGAGCACAGAGCCTCGAACAATAAATCAATGTCAATTGACAGCCCTGTTTAATAGTACTAAAATCTTTCATTCTTGCCATAAAAAGGTTTTTTAAACTTATTTAGTCGGGCAGCCGATAAGGCTGGAATACCTGGAGCTATTAATGAATGAACCTAAAAAAGAACCCATTCCATTAAGTGGCAATCAAGACACCAGGCTGTGCCTGAATTGTGGTTTTCCCAACCGCCATACGGATAGCCAGTGCATGTATTGTCGAACGAGTCTGATAGAAGATGGCGGGTTGATCAACTGGATCCGACAAACTTATTATGTTCTTCGATGGAGATGGCAACTCAAGCAAAAACGCGAGGGAATAGAAAAGCCCGAATCAAAAACGCCCTTTTATAGAACCGCCGGTTATTTTTTTCTGGGACTGGTTTTGAGTGGAGTCGGGGTTTTTGTTTTTACCAGTGCCGTGGGTCAGAATTCTTTTTCCAGTGGATTAATTGCTTTATTTTTAATTGGTTATGGAGTTTTTACGCTTAAAACCCTGATTCTTAATAAAAAATAATTCCTGTCCTCCTAAGTTTCCCTCATTTTCCTGGCTGAAGTTTCCTTTGAGTTCCTTTCTTGTAATTATTATCTTTCCTATATCTTGCCTTTGAAAAATCAAGTCTTATTAATAGTTAAAAGACCTTCCTTATGAAAAAGTATACTCAGTTTAATTAAAAAGAGTTTACTCTATAGACGATGCGAGACGTGATTTCTGAAAAAAATGAGACGATTACCTTGGCCGTAAAGGGTATGAGTTGTGCCAGTTGCTCTGCGCGAATTGAAAAAAAAGTCGGAGGCTTAGAGGGAGTTTCTTCGGCAAAAGTTAATTTCGCTGCTGAGATTGCCACAGTAGAATTTGATCCTGGAAAAATTGAGGCAAAACAATTCCCGGAAGAGATTAAAAAACTCGGGTTTGAGGTTCCTGCCACTCGCCAGGTTTTTCCGATAGGAGGAATGACCTGTGCCTCTTGTGTTGCTAGAGTTGAAAAAAAATTGTCTTCCCTTTCTGGCGTGTCAGATGTCAAAGTCAATCTGGCAACAGAACAGGTGTCTATTGAGTATCTTCCCACCCTTGTTAGTTTCGATGTTCTTAAAGAAACATTAGCCAGTGCCGGCTATCAATTGTTCTCCCCAAAGCCAATAGAGAGTTTGCCTTTCGATGAAGAAAAACGTCTACACAAAGAGTTATCTGCCTTAGGGTTTAAATTAATTTGTAGTGCTGTAGGTAGTGTTTTGATAATGGCTTTGAGTATGAAGGGCGAGGGAATGGCACTGCCTCTCAATTTAAATTTTTTATTGTTTGTTTTGGCAACTCCTGTTCAGTTTTATTGTGGTTGGCAATTTTATCGTGGGGCATGGAATGGAATTCGCCACGGATATGCCGATATGAATACATTGATTACTGTAGGAACATCGGCTGCATATTTTTACAGCGCTGTAGCTACGATCTTTCCTTTGTCCATCCGCATTGCAGATGAAAAAGTGGCAGTGTATTTTGATACCTCGGTAATGATCATTACTTTGGTGTTATTGGGGAGGTGGATGGAATCGCGTGCCAAAAGGAGTGCCTCTAATGCTATTAAGAAGCTGATGCAGTTGCAGCCGAAAACAGCAAAAGTAGAGCGGCAAAGAGAAGAACAGGAAATCAGTATTTCAGAACTGGAGTTGGAGGATCGTGTCTACGTGCATCCTGGGGAACAAATTCCTGTAGATGGAAAAATTTTTGAAGGTAACTCGTCTGTTGATGAGTCCATGCTGACTGGGGAGAGCGTTCCTGTGGATAAGAATGTAGGTGATGATGTTTTTGGTGCCAGCATTAATAAAACCGGATTCTTTAAAATGAAGGTAACCCGTTTGGGTGAAGACACCACTCTGGCGCAAATTATTAAATTGGTGGAAGAAGCGCAAGGGTCAAAAGCTCCGGTCCAAAAACTGGCAGATAAAATTGCTGGATTTTTTGTGCCTTCGGTAATTTGTCTGGCTGTTGCCTCTTTTCTTTTCTGGTGGATATTTGGAACAGCAGTCACAGAGATTCCTATCTCTGCTTTTTCTTTTGCTCTTATGACTTTTATTTCTGTATTGATCATAGCTTGCCCCTGTGCATTGGGTTTGGCGACTCCGACCGCTATCATGGTGGGCACAGGACGGGGTGCTAAAATGGGTGTGTTGATAAAAGGGGGAGAAGCTTTAGAGCGCGTGGAAAAACTCGATACTATAGTTTTTGATAAAACAGGAACTCTGACATGGGGGAAACCAGAGGTTGCCGATGTTCTTCTAGCACCGGGAACTCGATGGGATGTCGAACAATTGCTCACTTTGGCAGGGTCTTTAGAGAAGGGTTCTGAGCATCCCCTCGGACTTGCGGTTACAGCAGAGGCGAAAAGGAGAGGACTTAGACTTGATACACCCGGTGATTTTAATGCTTTGCCTGGATTTGGTGTCGAGGGGATAGTAAATGAAAAGAGGGTGCTGCTTGGAAATAAAGGGTTGATGATAGAAAAGCAGATAGATATATCATCTATTGATGACCCATTGGCTAAACTGACAGAGAATGGCAAAACCCCCATGATCGTTTGTATCGATGGCAAGGTGGCCGGACTTATTGCCACGACGGATGCCTTAAAGCCACATGCAAAAGAAAATGTGTTGCAGTTAAAACAAATGGGGTTAAAAGTTATCATGTTAACGGGAGACAACTCTAAAACAGCGCAAACGATAGCAGGACAATTGGGAATAGAGAGGGTAATTTCAGAAGTATTGCCTTCCGGAAAGGTGGCGGAAATTGAAAGGATTAAAAAAGCTGGACATTGTGTAGCTATGGTGGGGGATGGAATTAACGATGCTCCCGCCTTGGCAACGGCGGATGTCGGAATCGCTATGGGAAGCGGTACCGATGTAGCAATGGAAGCTTCTGATATTACGCTTGTAGGTTCAGACCTTAATGCTGTTGTACAATCAATCGAATTGAGTAAAGCTACAATGTCTAAAATAAGGCAAAACTTATTCTGGGCATTTATTTATAATATTGTGGGTATTCCCATTGCGGCAGGTGTGTTGTATCCAGTTTATGGAATTCTTTTACAGCCTGTATTCGCAGCAGCTGCAATGTCTTTGAGTTCGGTTTCCGTAGTAGGGAATTCCCTTTTATTGAATAAATGGGTTAAATAATAGTTCAACCGTTTTTTAAGACACAATGACCTCCAGTGAAATCCCATAGACCGTTTTTATTTTCCACATTTATTGTATTGATTTTTTTTGGTTTCATTGAAACGGTTTTACATTTATCTGGATTTCAACCTGCCATTCCTTTTAAAAAGTATACCCTGCCTGCCTGGATGGAGGAGCTCGATCCCTTGGTTCTGGCAAAGTATCAGGGCTTTGTGGTTGAACAGGATTTTGTAAATGAAGATGTGTATGCCTATCAGCCTGATTTCCGCTACGGTTATTTGCTGAAACCTAATCTTGGACTAACGATTTCAAATTATTCCTCAGCGGTATTTGTTGACAAACTTCCAGCCTGGACGATTGCATCAGATTCAAAAGGAAATCGAATCTCGGCGCAGAATATTTCCGAAAATAACAATTCTTCAGAGGTTCAGACACTTCATGTGCTGGGAGATTCAACCAGTTTTGGCTGGGGTGTGGACTTTGAAGATTCTTATCCACAACAGCTCGCGAAAAAGTTAAAACATTCCCCTGCATTTTCAGGGGTTGTAATAAAAAACTACTCGACTCCGGGATTCACATCTTATCAGGGGAGATTGTTGCTGGAAGATAAGGTGAAAATAAAAAAAGGTGATAGGGTTTTAGTTTCTTTTGGTTCGAACGATTCTTATCCCTCTTTAAAATCTGATCAATCACGCTTTCAAGCGCGAAACTCGATGGCGGGAAAAATAAGCTGGTTTTTAAATCACTTGTTAATAATAAAAGGGCTGCGGACCTTGATTCATTCTTTGCCAGATCCGAGGGTTATCAAAACAAAAAATCGCAGAGTTTCATTGGAAGAGTATCAAGAAAATCTAGACGCTATTTTCCAAACGATTCTGCAAAATGAAGGAAAGCCTCAATTTATTAGTATCTGTAATGGAGAGAATTATCGCAAGGTGGCTGAACAAACAGCAGAAGCGCTGAATATTCCATTTTTTAATTTCCCTGAAAATTTTAAACCTTACTTATCCAAAGTGCATGATATTCATCCAGAAAAATTTGTGACCTATTTTGAGGCTTATGGAAAATTGATAGAAAAAGAACCTCAGCTTGCATTTTTGTTCCCGGACTTTTGTCATCCCAATGCTATTGGGCATCGGCTAATGGCTGAGATTCTCAGTCTGGAGGGTGAGACATACAATTGAATCTGTTCAATACAGAAAAGTGATGGAAAAAATTTGATTATCGATCAAATTCGGATACCAATACCTCTCTATTATATGCTGCTACTACTTCACCTCGATTGACCATTCCTATGACTCGCTTGACATCATTATTATGAACAACGGGAAGTTGCTCTACATCCAGTTGGGCAAATAATTCCATGGCCTGGTTCAAGTTGTTTTCAGGTGTGAGGGATTTTACTGGTTTTACCGAGAGGTCATTGGCGACCACCAGATCTCCGAGTTCTTCTTCAAAAATCATTTCCCGTATCATATGAAATGACAGAATTCCGGACATTTCACCTTGGCTGTTAACCACTGGAAAATAAAAGTTTTTTGAATAAGAAATGGTTTCAAGAATTTTTCTAAAAGGCATTCCTTCAGGAATGTTGGTGACCTCTTTGCTCATCACTTCACTTACTTTGATCGAATTTAGAATAGAAACTTCCCGGCCATGCTGAATGTTTATTCCTTCTTTAAGAAGTTTTTGAATATAGATCGAATTTTTTGTGAATCCGCGGAAAGTTTGGGCCGAAACAATACAAGTAATCATAATGGGTAGAATGATTGTATAGTCGTTGGTCAGTTCAAAGAGCATCAATATATTGGTCAAAGGTGCTTGCATCACCGCACCGGCAACAGCTCCCATTCCAACCAGCGCATAGGTTTCTGGTGAAGCGGTAAAGTCTGGGCTAATACCATGCACTAATGCTCCAAATGCTGAACCCAACATGGCTCCTATAAAAAGGGAGGGAGCGAAAACTCCGCCCAGTCCGCCTGATCCAAGTGTTACTGAGGTGCTGAATATTTTTAGAAAAATTAGTATAAAGGCCATGCCCCATAGCAACTCGCCAGACAAAGCCTTTTCCATAAATTCATAACCGTTTCCCAGAACGGCGGGAAACCCTATGGAAATCAAACCTACGATCAAACCTCCTAAGGCAGGTTTCAAAAATTTTGGGATGTGAACTTTGTTGTCAAAGAATTCGTGAGATTTAAAGTAAAACAAAGTGAACAGCCGGGAAACGAGGCCACATAAAAGTCCAAGAAACAGATAAAAAATAATTTCGGAGTAGCTGACGAGTTCGTGGATAGGTACCTGAAAGGTTATTTCGTTTCCTTCCAGAGCCCTTCCGGTTGCTGTGCCGATTACTGAAGCAACAATGATTGGACTAAAAGTGTGGATTGCAAAATCGCCGAGAATTATTTCGAGAGAGAATAAAACTCCGGCCAGAGGAGCGTTGAAGGATGCTGCGATCCCAGCCGCTGCACCGCAACCCACCAATACCCGTACCCGTTCTCTTGATAAGTGGAAAAGGTTTCCCAATGCAGACCCGACAGCCGATCCGATTTGCACAGTCGGCCCCTCGCGACCAGCTGAACCCCCTGAGCCGATGGTTAAGGCGGAAGTTGTTGAACAAGTGATAAGGGTCCTTTTGCGGATTTTACCGGCTTTCAATGCAACGGCGTGCATAACACGGTGCACTCCATTTTCCTTTACTGCATCGGGAAAAAAATGACAAATGGTTCCTGTAATAATACCGCCGAACATCGGCATGAGTGGTAAAAGAAAAGGCAGAGCCGTTCCCGTTATTCCTAACCAGGACAATCCTTCAGAGGAAAACACAAGGCCAAAAAATTCGATCATCCACCTGAATGCCGTAGAGGCGAAGCCGGCTAGGAAGCCGATCAAAGCCGCAAGTATCAGCATATTGTGATCTTGCATTAAATAGGCTTTGATTTTTTCTTGAATTATTTTTAATTTCGTTTCCACAGGTATATTTCGGAGATGAGGATAAAGTTTTCTATTATAAAGAAAGTGGCTTTTGATAACCATTGTATTATATCGGGACAGTTATCGGGCTTTATGATATGCTTCTGCAAATTTATGGCTGCAATTTAAGGAAATTCATTAAATGGCACAAGAAAATCCAGAAGTAATCATTGCCCCATCCATTCTTTCAGCCGATTTTGGTCGCCTGAATGATGAGGTGAAAGAGGTCGAACAGGCAGGAGCGGATTGGATTCATGTGGATGTGATGGATGGACATTTTGTTCCCAACATAACTATCGGACCAGCCGTTGTGGAATCGGTTCGCAAGGCAACCGAGTTGCCGCTGGATGTCCATTTGATGATTGAAAATGCGGATGCTTATATTAAGGATTTTGCCAGTGCCGGGTCTGATATCATCACGGTCCATGTGGAGGCTTGTCCTCATTTAAACAGGACAATTCAATTGATAAAAGAGCAGGGTATAAGGGCGGGTGTGGTGCTTAATCCGGCCACTCCACTTTCTTCGCTCGAAGAAATACTTCATGAAATTGATATGGTTTTATTGATGTCTGTGAACCCTGGGTTCGGCGGACAAACGTTTATCCCCTCCATGCTAGATAAAATTCAGAATTTGAATGATGTTATGTCGCATTACGAAAACCCAATTGAATTGGAAGTTGATGGGGGTATAAAGACCGAAAACGTGGGAGATATAAAGGAGGCCGGGGCCAGTGTTTTGGTGGCTGGTTCAGCCATTTTCAACGCAAAAGATTACAAGAAAGCAATTGAGTCTCTACGGGAAGGCTAAGTTAGAAGAGGGCTGTGCTTAGTAATTCTGAGTGTTTTTATTTTCCTGCTGTACTTCTGGACCATATCCTAAAGAAAGTTCCATGGCTTTCTCAAATTCTTTTTCTGCATCGGCCTGCTTATCCTGAGCCCAGAAAACAGTTCCTAATCCATTATGAAGATCGGGTGACTCCGGAGCCACTTTCAAGGCATGCTTGAAAGTCTTTTCGGCTTTTCTCAAGCTGTTTTGCTCTTTAAACAAGTTTCCCAAATTGTAATATAACTTGCCATCTTTAGGTCTTAAGGTCAGCGCTTTTTTAAATTTTTCTTCAGCCTTACGAAAATCCTTTTGTTCAAAATATAGAATCCCCAGATGGTTGTGTGTGTCTGCATCATAGGGGAATTTTTTTAATGCTTCTTCGAACCTTACGGTTGCAATTTTATCGAAACCCAGGTTGGAAAAAACCATACCTGTGATGTTGCTAAGAGCAGCATCGACTTGTTTATTTTTTGGGTTTAGATGTAAGCCCGCATATGCGAAGTCGAGTGCTTGGTCTATATTATTCTGTTCGTATTCTAGACTGGCCAAAATCAGAAAGTCTTCCGGAGATTTTTTGTGGAAGGGGCGAGCTTGAGCTTCCTTGATCAATTTCTCTGCGTCGCTTTTTATTTCAGCCGTTACCTGGTTTTGGTAAAGCTTAATGGCTATTCGGCTTTCCTCCTCTTCGGGAGAGTGGCGTGAGCTGTTTTGAATTTCCCCTTGCTGGGTTACTGTGGAGTTTTGGGGAATAACGGACACCGCAGTTACGATAATAAATGTCCCTAAGCTCATCGCAACAATACGAATACGTGTTCTACTACGCGAGAACAGTCCTCGGTAAATTAATAATCCACCAAAAAGAATGGCAACCAGTAGTTCTAAATTCATAATTATGGTGAGTTAAAAACGTTATGAAACAGTTGCAAATAAGTAACAATATCTTTGCCATAATGTTAATCTATAATAATATTTTGTCAACTAATTTAGGATTGATTTAACTAATTTTATTCCGATAATATCAATTAGATTTTCATTAACACTTTTACAGGAAAGTCGATTTTATGATGTTATTTGATTTAAAGTCGTTGATTTTGAAAAGAATGGGTATTTTTTCTCGGGGAGTCACTATTCCCCTTGTGTTTAACGACCAAAAAAGGATAAACTTAGAAAAATCAATTAATTTTCAGTAAATCAGGCTCCGGTTGGGCGGAAAGTCGGAGTTGTTATAAAATATTGTGGAGGATACAGATTATGATGGGAATTGGTTTTCCTGAATTGATGATTATTTTGGTCATCATAATGATTATTTTTGGAGCGGGAAAACTTCCCGAAATTGGCAGTGCTTTTGGTCGCAGTATTAAGAATTTTAAATCCTCCATGAAAGAGGCTCAGGAAGATGATGAGAGTGCCCAGGTAGAAGAAGGCCAACAGGCTTCAATTGAAGAAGGGAAAGAGGCTGACTCTGAAGAAAACTTAACTGAGGAAGAGAAAGAAGCCCTCGCAAGAAAAAAAGCTCAAGAGGAAGGTGATGCCAAAGACCTTGCAATGAAAGAAGCCGCAGATAGTTTCACTGCATCATTACCCAGAAAAGGTTCCTACGATTTCAGTAAAGATCAGGAAAAAGGCTAAGCTTGCAAGAGCAAGAATACTAAAAGCCCCGTGCTTGAAGCACGGGGCTTTTTTTGTTTCAAATTCAAGATACCAATATTGCGGGCTATATTATTTTTCTTCGTCGTATTCCCAAGGTTCTTTGAGGTTGTCCTGGGTCCATACAGTCAATCCATCCATATCTTTATAGATGCCCCGGGTAAAAAAATTGAAAGGATCAAAAAAACGAACCCCTTTTTCCGGGTCGATTTCGAAGTTTACTTTTTCTTTTTGGATTGGGTGGGCTTTACAATCCAAAAACTTTTCACCATCAACTTCCGAGAGCTTAAAAATTTCTTCGATAATTTCTGCAGGGTATTGCCCAGAATCAACCACTTGCTTGACCTTTAGCATGACGGCCTCTACCTTTTCTTTATCTAAATGATGCATCTTCATAGCTTTTTCCCGCTCTTTTTAAATTTGGAATGTAATCAGAAGGTAAATTATAGCCTAACTTCATTAATAAGACCAGTTGGAGGATTGGTTCAGTTCAAAAAAATAAGAGTTTACAAATTATAAGGATTTATATAGGGTGGCATTCCAAGAGCAAATTTTGAACGAAAATTTGTAGAAACCACATTCCCACCTTGAACCAGCCATTGGTTTTAACAAAAAAATTTCCTTTGGGTCACTTCACCTTTCTTTTGGCTTTTATTTGCTTGGCGATCGCTATCCGCCTACCAGGAGTGGGCGTGCCGCTTTTTGGGGATGAGGCAACTACTTTCTGGGAACACGCTGATTCCTCTTGGCAGACTTTGTTTTCACAATACAAGGGTCCCAATCAGCACTCGTTTTTTTCCTTTCTATCGAATATTTCAATGCAAATTTTTGGGGAAAATGAAATTAGCTTTCGGCTTCCTTCAATTGCTGCAGGCGTGTTATTGATCCCTTTGACCTGGCTGGCAGGCAGGAAGCTTTTGTTGGCCCCTCAGGTTTCTCTATTGGCTGCTTTTCTGGTTAGTTTTTCTATGCCTTTGTTTGAGCAATCTCAACAGGGAAGGGGTTATACCTTGACGGTGCTTTTTGCTCTGATCGTCTTTATAACCGGGAAAAAAGTACTATCAGAAAAATATGACTGGAGAGTACTACTGGTATTCATTCTGTCTGGATTTTGCATGGTACTAATTCTTCCCAGTAATATTTATTTCCTGGCTGCTTGTGGGGCTTTTTTACTCGCCGATTATTGGTTGGAAAATAAGAATAATAAAGAGTTTGTAAATTTATTTTTGCAGGGCTTGCCCATATTGCTTATGGGTGGCCTTGCTGCTTTCTACCTTTTGTTTATTTATGAAGATCTTCAACGCGGACTCGAGACTTACCGAATTTATGCAAGAGATATGGAAGGCTTGGCTTCCCTTGAACCGACCCTCAAAAGATCAGGTGAAATATTTATAGAACTGGCGCAACCCTGGGGAATTCCATTGTGCTTGTTTTTTGTTTATGGATTTTTTAATTTTAGGAATCCAACTTTGCTTCTCCTTTTCTTATTGCCGCTCGTTTTTAACTTGGTTTGGGGGGTTCAAGGTCCATCTCGCTCTTATTTTTACTGGGTTCCATTTTTTATGCTAATTGCTGCAAAAGGGATAGTTCACCTTTATGACAGGATAAATTTATTTCTCCCTAAGGGAATGAACAAGGTGATTTTCTTGGTGGTAGCTTTGCTTTTAGTATTGCCCCCTGTGAATTACATAAATAAATTTTATGAGCACCGATTTGAAACTAAGTTTGTAAAAATGGAAGAGGCTCAAAATGCACTTCAATATATAGAGGGGTTTCCGCAGGATTATTTGTTTGTCATCCCCTGGGAGGATCGTGTGCTGCGGCGCTATATTGAGGAAAGAGTCGCTAAAAACATGTTGAACATTGTCCGGGAAAGAAATTTGAAGGGAATTATTTTTATGGGGCATAATTCTCTCCCTCCTGAAAAAATTTCTATATCCGGGTTATTCTCCGAGACATCTTTTGTGCCGGAATACTTTAAGCTTGTAGAGAAAAAAGACAGTCTGAGTATTTATAATTTTGATTTTTTAATTACTCGGATTTTTCCTCTGGAAAAGGGTTTTGATTTCCAAAATCTATTGAATAATAAAATTCCTCCGGGAATTCAAATGAGCACAGAAAAAAAGCATAAATTTGTTGGAAAGGAATCTTTAAAGGTTGAAGGAACAGGTTCTCCTTCCCACGTGGTTTCCAAGTACCTTATGTCTGTAAACCTACCTCCTGGAACAGCATTTGTGCTTTACCTGTATACCAAGAAATTGAACCAAAAATCTAAAGCAGGTCTCATGGTTTCTAAGAAAAGAGAGGGCAAGGCAGATTCATTAAATTCATTGTTCGGTATCTTTCGGGAAGAAAATGGTGGTTTAATTTGGGAGCCTGAGCACCCTTATCGAAACTTTAGGCAGACTACCAAAAGACAAGGCGATTTTTATTGGCAAATTGTGATGCTGTCGAGTCCAATTGAAGTCGGATTAAATCACTTCAAAGAAGCACTTAAGATTCAAAATGAAACCAGTTACTTCGATGCCATGCAAGCTTATGTTCTACATTCTGAAAAATTTAAATAAAGAAAACGAAATGGGTAAAAAGTTAAAAATAATGCAGAGGTGGGTTTATTCCAGTTGTTGCTAAGGGAGGTTGGTTAGGGCGATGATTGGATCAGGGAAGACTCCAAGTTCAATAGTTCCGATGATTCCAATAATGACTACGAATAACGTCATGGGAGTTAAGGATACCTGAAACTCTCCTGTGGGCTCTTTCATATACATAAAAACGACAACTTTCAAGTAGTAGTAAAATGAAATAGCACTGTTAAGAACGGCGATGACAACAAGCGTGACAAAGCCCTCTTCAATTGCTGCGCTAAAAATATAAAATTTGGCAACGAACCCTGCAAAAGGTGGCAGGCCTCCTAGGGAAAGCAAAAATACCGTCATACTCAAGGCTAGCAGGGGATGCTTGTAGGCCAAACCTGAATAGTTTTCCAATTCCAGGTTTTCTTCGCCTTTCCGACCCAGAAGAATGATAATTCCGAATGCTCCGAACGTGGTAAAGGCATAGGCCAGCATATAAAAAAGCAGGCCCGATCCAGCCAGTGAGCTTTTGGCTATGACTGCTATCAGAAGGTAACCGGCATGCGAGATACTGGAAAAAGCCAGCATTCTTTTAATATTGGTTTGCATGATGGCGCCGAGGTTGCCCACGAACATACTGAGGACGGCCACAATGCACAGTAAAATTTCCCACGATGGGGCCATCTCCGGGATCGCTTCGGTAAAAACTCTGAAGAAAGCTGCGAATGCGGCAGCTTTAGGACCGACAGCCATAAAAGCTGTGACCGGTGTTGGTGAACCCTGGTAAACGTCGGGAGCCCACATATGAAAAGGAACAGCAGCCACTTTAAAGCCGAATCCAATCACTAATAAAACAATGCCCATTAAAAGAAGAGGATTCGATTGCGCTCCTTCTGTTTTTACAAATTCAGCAATTTTAAAAAGATTTGTACTTCCAGTTGAACCGTAAATCAAGGTCATTCCATATAACAGGAACCCTGTTGCAAAAGCTCCAAGAAGAAAATATTTAAGAGCTGCTTCGTTGGAAACGGGGTCATCTCTCTTGAAACCAGCCAGAACATAAAGGCATATTGAGACGATTTCAATTCCAAGAAAAATCATGATCATATCTGTTGAAGAAGCCAGAACAATCATTCCTACGGTACAAAGTAGTATCAGAGCATAATACTCCCCGGCCTTAATTCCCTGGCGCTCGTTGTACTCGGCGGAAAGTAAAATAGTTAATGCCGAGCTGAGAGTAAATATACAAATGAAAAATATGGACAAGTGGTCGACTATATAACTGTCGGTAAACGCAAAGGCTGGAAGAGGGTGTTTTGCAAACGCGCTGATCGCAGTCATTAATAAACCCACGAGGCTTACAAACATCAGCAACGTTTTATTTTTGCCTCCCCATAGATCCAATATCAGAACGCCCATAGCAAAAACACTCAATACGAGTACGGGTGCCAGTGCTATCAGGTCAATGGATTCGGGTGCGTGTATGGGTTCCACTATTAAATATTCCTCAATCAATTATGGCTGGTCTTTTGCAATTTTTGACTCAGCTTAGCCAGTTCTGTTTTTGTAATGAGTGATGCATGGTGTCCTCCACCTTCGTCTTTCGTTGGACGAAAATTGTCTGGAGAGACTTTACTGACCAGATGACTGACAGATGCATCAAAAGTTTTCATGAAGGGTTTGGGGTACAAACCAATCCAGAAAATTAAAATCAATAACGGGACAACAGTGATTAATTCTCGCACATTGATATCTTTTAATTTCATATTTTCCGGGTTATTTAATTCTAGGAACATGACCCTTTGAAACATCCAGAGGATATAACAGGCTGCTAGAATAACTCCAGAAGTCGCGCAGGCTGCCCACAGTCCATTTACTTGAAAAATTCCCAGCAGGACAAGAAACTCTCCCACAAATCCGTTCATACCCGGAAGGCCAATGGACGAAAGAGCGACGATCATAAAACAAACCGCGTAGACCGGCATCTGTTTCGAGAGACCTCCAAATTCCTTAATCAACCTTGTGTGGCGACGATCATAAATTACGCCAACCAAAAGGAAGAGGGCCCCCGTGCTGATACCGTGGTTGATATTCTGGATCAAGGCACCTTGTATACCGTATTCATTCAAGGCAAAAATTCCCAGCATTACAAATCCGAGATGGCTGACACTGGAGTAAGCAACAAGCTTTTTCAAATCTTCCTGTACCATCGATACCAATGCGCCATAAATAATTCCGATAATAGACAGCCATGCAATAAAGGGCATGAAGTCATAAGAAGCTTGCGGAAAGAACGGCAGGTTGAAGCGCAAGAACCCATAGGTTCCCATTTTCAATAGGACACCGGCTAAAATTACAGAACCTGCTGTAGGAGCTTCAACGTGAGCATCTGGAAGCCAGGTGTGGAATGGGAACATGGGTACTTTGATTGCAAACGCCAGGAAGAAAGCCATCCACAGCCATTTTTGAGTATCCAGTGGGGCGCTTAAATGCTCGGTGATGAACATAATATCTGCTGTTGCCACCCCTGTGGTTTCCTTGATATGAAAATAAATCCAGATGATGGCTACCAGCATCAGCAATGATCCTAATGCGGTATAAATGAAAAACTTCACTGCAGCATAAATCCGGCGAGGACCCCCCCAGACACCAACAATGATGTACATGGGAACCAACTGGAATTCCCAGAATACGTAAAACATGAAAAGATCAAGTGCAATGAAAACTCCCAGCATGCCGGTTGAAAGAGCCAGCATGGCCATCATGTATTCGCGTATATGTTTTTTGACATCCCAGGAAGCGATGATGCAGATCATCGTCAGGAAGGTGGTCATCACATAAAGCAAAAGGGAAATGCCATCGAGGCCAATATGGTAGTTGATGCCCCAGGATTCTATCCAGGAGATATTGAGCTCAAACTGCATTTTATGAGTGGAGTTGTCAAAGTTTGTCCACAAAAGAAGTGAGAGCAGAAAATCAGCTGCCGCTACAGCAAGTGCAGTTTGTTTGATCGCACCTTCATTCTCCTTAGGAAAAAAGGCGAGACAAAGTGCGCCAATGATTGGCAAGAAAGTAATTAAAGTTAAAAACATAATTCCCTAAAACATAATCAGTAAAAGACTGATGAATCCTACCGCAATAAACAAAGCGTAATTGCGAACAAAACCTGATTGAAATGCGCGCGCTTGTTTGCTAAGCCACCCAATGGTTTTTGCAGTGCCGATTACGGTTCCATCGATGGCTTTAGCATCGCATTCTTTCCAAAGTAAATTGGATGCTTCGACAGTGGGTTTAACAAAAGCCTCGTCGTAAAGTTCATCGACACCATATTTGTTTTGTACCAACTCGAATCCCCATTGACCTTTCGTAAACTTCTCCGGTAAATCGGGTCGTTTAATATAAAAGATATAAGCAGCTACGATTCCTGTAATGGCAACACAGGCTGAAAACGCCATTAGGAATATTTCAAGCCACAAATTATGTTCCTTTGGATTGAGTAAATGTGCCCACGAGGGTGCATGTCGTCCGGCTTCGTGCAGCATGTGCTCCGAATGTTCTAAAGCATGCGCAAGGTCAAAATGTAGAACCGGTTCCAACCAGTTGTGCAGAATATGCCAGCCATGGAAAAGGGGTATTCCCAATATGCCGCCAGCTGTAGCCAATCCGGCAAGAATAACCAGTGGCATCGTCATAACTTTTGGTGACTCATGCGGATGCACATGCGGATCTACGCGGGACTCGCCATGAAAGGTCATGAAGACCAGACGGAACATATAGAATGCCGTTAACAATGCCGCTGAAATTCCCATTCCCCAAAAGATAATATTTCCATCCATAAGGGCGTGGTAAAGAACTTCGTCCTTGCTAAAGAAACCGGATAGAGGCGGAATGCCCGCTATCGCCAGCGTTGACACTAAAAACGTCCAATAGGTTACCGGCATATAGTTTTTCAGTCCGCCCATTTTACGCATGTCCTGTTCGCCATGAATGCCGTGGATGACGCTGCCGGATCCTAAAAAGAGACAAGCTTTGAAGAATGCATGCGTGACCAAATGGAAAATTGCGGCTGTGTATGCACCGACTCCACAAGCGAGGATCATGTAGCCGATCTGGCTGACTGTGGAATAGGCCAAAACACGTTTGATATCAAATTGAGTCATGCCAATGGTTGCCGCCATAATTGCAGTTGCCGCACCGGTACCCGCAACGACCATCATGGTCATGGGCGCCAGATTAAACAGGACGCTGCAACGTACGATCATGTAAACACCAGCTGTGACCATCGTTGCTGCATGAATCAAGGCGCTAACAGGGGTCGGGCCTTCCATTGCATCGGGCAACCAGGTGTACAAAGGGATTTGCGCCGACTTTCCGGTGGCTCCCACAAAGAGCAGCAACGTGATGATGGTGACCGCTTCCCCGGCATAGATCAGTTTTTCAGGGGCCGCATGCATGACTTCTGTAAAGTCGATGGTTCCAAAAATATTGAAGATGTACATGACAGCGAGCAGGAAGGCGAAGTCGCCCACCCGGTTAACAACAAAAGCCTTGGTACCGGCATCACAGGCGGATTTTTTCTCGAAGTAATAGCCAATGAGAAAATATGAGCAGCAACCCACCCCTTCCCAACCGATGAACATGAGCAAGAAGTTGTTGCCCATAACGAGAAGCAGCATGGCACAGGCAAACAGGTTGAAGTAAGCAAAGAAGCGGTAAAAGCTGTACTCTTCATGCATATAGCCAATAGCGTATACATGAATGATGAAGCCAACCCCGCTGACCACAAACATCATAACCAATGTCAGTGGGTCTATCTGGAATCCAAAGTCGACAGAAAAGTCGCCTGCTCCAAACCAGGTCCAGACCACTTGCTCAAAAACGTGCTGGCCTTCCGGCAACATGAGGAAACCCACATAAATTAAGATGGAGGTTAAGAAAGACAGGGCCATGCTTCCACAGGCAATGATACCCACCGCATTTTTTCCAATGCGTAGACCAAAAAATCCGTTGATGATGGATCCGATCAACGGAAACAGGGGAACTAGACAAGTTAGTTTTAGCAACATACTTTTATTACCACTTCAACAGGTTGAACTCATCAAGATTGACTGTCGGTTTATTACGGTGCAGGGCGATAATAATTGCCAGGCCCACAGATACTTCTGCAGCTGCAACACACATAACCATAAAACTGAAAATCTGACCGTTGGAAAGATTCAAATAATGATCGAAAGCAATCAGTGAAATGTTCACAGCATTCAACATGATTTCTATAGACATGAACACAACGATTACGTTGCGACGAGTCAATACTCCAACGATTCCGATTACAAATAGAACCGCACTCAAAGTCAAATAATGTGCTAGAGGAACTGTGCCTTCAAACATATTCAGTCCAATTTAGGTTTAGCCAGGACCACTGCCCCGATCATGGCTGCTAACAATAAAAGAGATGCCACTTCAAATGGCAACACAAAATCAGTAAACAAAGATTCTCCCACAGTTGCCACTGTTCCAAAGGTGTCTGGAAGTTCAGCAGGAGAATTTAATTCGGCCATAAAAGTGATATCAATAATCTTGTATAAAATTCCAACGGCCAGTCCACCTGTTAGAATGGAAATTAAAAGATTTTTATCTCTTGAAACCCAGTCTGCAGAAGCCGCTTGTTTTAAATTTAAAAGCATGATCACGAACATGAATAAAACCATGATCGCTCCTGCATAAATGATGATCTGGAGAATCGCAATAAAGTGGGCTTGTAGAAGCACAAATATTCCAGCCAAACCCAGCATCATTCCAATGAGGCACATGGCGGAGCCAACAGGGCTGGTGTTAAAGATAACACCAAGAGCCAGGGCTACACACAAACCTGCAATGGGATAAAAAATTAATAATTCCATTTAGCGTACATATTTCGGGTGAACTCAATTCGCTTTTGCAGATCCGCCACCGGGACTAAAAGTTGTTCTTTTGTGTAAAGCATTTTCTTGCGATCCAGCATGGAAATTTCGCAATCGTCACTCATGAATATTGCCTCTTCCGGACAAGCCTCTTCACAGTTCCCGCAAAAAATACAAATTGCGTAGTCGATATTGAAAACATCCGGCCAGCGCTCATATTGGTTTTGTTTGCCGCTGTTTTCACCGGGTTCAATATGGATGCAATATGCTGGACAGGCAATCTCGCACAAGCCACAAGCTACGCATGCTGGCTGCCCGTCTTCATTTTGAGCCAACACGGGTCGTCCCCGATAGGCTATAGGGTATTGCACCTGCTCTTCAGGATAATAGACCGTCATAATAGGTCTTTCTTTTTTCGTTCCCAGCAAAAAGGGAACGAAGCCGAAGAGATTCATAAAGAAATGCCGGGAAGTGATCGCCATCCCCTTGATAATTTCCGGGAGATAAATTCTCTCCCACCAAGTCATCTTTATATTTCTATTTACATAATAGGCCATGGTCGGCCTCCTTTTAATTCAGTACCAGGATAACGATCCCGGTTACCAGAATGTTGGCTAAAGAAAGGGGCAGAAGAATTTTCCAACCCAAATTCATAATCTGATCATAACGAAACCGTGGAAGCGTCCAGCGAATTGTCATTTGCAACCAGATAAAGAAAACAACTTTCGAGAAAAACACTCCGACTTGAATCAACATCACGAATAGATTCGAACCGGTGTCTCCTAGAAAATCAAACCAGCCAAGCAATGTGCCAGTCGTTAAAAACGGAATATGCCAAGCGCCAAAAAATAAAATGGTCATGATGGCACCAATGGTGACCATTTCAATGAATTCCGCCATGAAAAACATGCCGAATTTTAGACCGCTGTATTCAGTAAAATAACCCGCAACAATTTCAGATTCTGCTTCCGGATTATCAAAGGGTATTCTCTTGTTCTCGGCTATCGATGCTGTTAGAAACATAAAAAATCCCAAAGGCTGAAGGAACAATCCCCACCTGAAGAAGTCTTCTTGTATTGCACCAATCGTTGTTAGTTTCATGGATTCATATACCATGAGAACGCCAACAATCGTGAGTCCCATCGTCACCTCATAAGATATCATCTGCGATGCGGTTCGCATTGAACCCAATAGAGACCAGTTGTTGTTGGAGCTCCAACCCGCAATTACATATCCGTAAGTTGCAAGAGAGGCTATAGCAAATACGAAGAGAAGACCGACATCCAAATCCGAAATGACAAGATTGACTTCTGTATCAAAAAGCGTGTACTGGCCACCAAAGGGAACAACCGCAAAAGTCAGAATCGCCGGAATCACGGCAATGATGGGGCTGAGCGTGTGCAGAATTTTGTTCGCGCCATCGGGAATAAAATCTTCCTTGGTAAACATTTTTAAGGCGTCCGCAATTATATGGAAAAGGCCCAGTGCTGTGAATCCCAGGACATCCGCTCGGTTAGCACCAATCCGATCTTGCATGATGGCACTTTGTTTTCTTTCCACCCAAGTTAAAACGGGAGCAAAAAAACCAACGGTAACACCGATGATGAAAAGAATTTTTACTAATGTGATTGCTAAATCAACCCACATATTTTAATAATCCTAGTTCAGCGGCCCGATCAAGGGCTGCCGTTTATTGACCGGATAATCTTTGCGTAAAGGGTGCCCCTTGAACTCTTCGTAAAGAAGAATTCTTTTTAAATCTGGATGATTGCGAAACTTAATTCCGTACATATCCCAGATTTCTCTTTCGTACCAGTTTGCAGTTTTCCATAGCGGAGTGATCGTTTCCGCGATGCAGTCATTCATTGAAACCGGAATTTTAACTCTAAGCCTGTCGTTATGCTTCTGGGAGTAAAAGTGATAGACAACTTCAAAGCGCTCGGTTTTTTTGGACATGTAATCTACAGCTGTGATATCCATTAAAAAGTTGAACGCGAGTGCAGGCTCATCTCTTAGAAATTTAAAAAATTCATTGCCGCAATCTTTCTTAACCGTGACTGTCTGATCACCACGAAAGTTGTGACTGTCTAATACCAGGTCACCGTATTTACTTTTAATCAAGTCAATGAATTTTGTGTCTGACATTTTTAATTCCTACCGGCGAACCGCCGCTTGTAATTGGTCACCTGTTGATTCTTGCCAGTGACACCGTTTAGCCTGTACTAAAAATTCGCGAATTTTACATCTCGCGTTAGCGAGTTAATCCCATTCAAGACCGCCGCGTTTCCAAACGTAAAGTAAACCGACCCCAAGGATCAGGATAAATAGAAGCATTTCCACGAAACCAAAAAGACCGAGTCTCCTGAACAAAATGGCCCAGGGGAAAAAGAAAATAGCTTCGATATCGAATAGAACAAATAAAACCGCCACCAGGTAAAACTTGACGGAGAATCTTTGATGAGGGGATACCAACTGGCTTTCGCCGCATTCGAAGGGTTCCATTTTATCAGCAAACTCTCTTTTCGGACCCAGCAGAGACGTCATTGCAACCATTCCACAGGCGATTCCCATCGCGAGAAGAAACATGATTGCGGCACCCGTATATTGTTCCAGCATATGATTTACCAAAGGCAGTTTTGCTTTAAACGAAATTAAGAGAAATTGGTTCGCAGTTTATTTTTTTAACCGCTATTTCATTCCTCTTGGCAAGCTGCCTTAAACCCCCATAAATAAACAGTTAATTGTGTTGTGGTGCAGGGTGCTAAGTACTGATAAATAGAAGGGCGAATATAACCAAGCCGGTAGTTTTTGTCAATCAAAAAGCGTTGAAATTCTTAGAAATTTCTAGCTTAAAAGGCATGCTTAATTGGCCCGCAATTATGCAAAATTGATGCATGAAAACCCGGTTGAAATTGTAGGGCTGAAGGGACTTTTTATTTTTTATCCCTTGGATATTCGAGGCCAGGCATTTTAGGGGAGGGGGCAAAAAAAAACGCCGCCAGCTTTATGCTGACGGCGTTTTGAATAAAAACCCGGCCTCGTCCTACTCTCCCACACAGCTGCCCGTGCAGTACCATCGGCGCTGAAAGGCTTAACTTCCGTGTTCGGAATGGGAACGGGTGTGGCCCTTTCGCTATCAAGACCGGAAAATCTTTGGTCTAAATAAATTTAACAATTGAATTAGTTTGAAGTAGTGCGGAAGAAATAAGATCAAGCCTCGCGACTTATTAGTACCAGTTAGCTGAACACATTACTGTGCTTACACATCTGGCCTATCAACCTTGTAATCTTCAAGGAGTCTACCG
>Ga0114932_10002262_pt1 | contig 20533 bp, 12 predicted proteins | sample 2SBtaG_2_FD_87286 | JGI IMG/M metagenome (GOLD analysis project Ga0114932, IMG submission 87286) | Deep subsurface microbial communities from Kolumbo volcano to uncover new lineages of life (NeLLi) - 2SBTROV12_ACTIVE470 metaG | ecosystem: Environmental > Aquatic > Marine > Volcanic ... | reverse complement strand
TTCTTGGCCTTCTTGTTCTTGGCCTTCTTGTTCTTGGCCTTCTTGTTCTTGGCCTTCTTGTTCTTGGCAGCCGCTTTCTTGGCAGCCGCTTTCTTCGACTTCTTCTCTGCAGCCTTCTTCGCCGCCGCTTTCTTGGCCTTCTTCGCATCAGCCTTCTTGGCAGCCGCTCTCTTGGCCTTCTTCGCTGCAGCCTTCTTCGCAGATGCTTTCTTCGCTGCAGCCTTCTTCGCAGATGCTTTCTTCGCAGCGGCCTTCTTCGCAGCCGCCTTCTTCTTGCCGGCGCCCTTTTTCTTCTTCTTCTTGGCGTCGGAACCCCGCGCGTGCAGGTCGGCCAGGACGTCGGCCGCGCCCGCCTCGATACCATCGGCGGCAGAGTCGGACACGTCATCGCCGAGCTCCGCGACAGCTTCGACCGCCGAAGCAACCGCATCAACCGCGCCTTCCACAGCCTCGATGGCCGCGTCGACGGCGTCCGCCAGCACTTCAACGGCGACGTCAACCACCGGGGTCACGGCCTCAGCGGCGCTCTCCACGGCGCTCTCCACGGCGTCGACGATCGACTCGGCGGCGCTCGTGGCGGGCTCAGCATCAGTGGCTTCGGGCTCGGCGGCTTCGGGCTCGGCGGCTTCGGCATCAGCGGCTTCGGGCTCCGGCAAGAGCGCGACCGCGGCCGCTTGCACGCGTCGGGCGCGCGACTCGGCGAAACCAGGAACGGCGACGATGGAAGCGATGGACGCGCTGGCCAGCGCCGCGACCGAGTCGATTCCGTGCGCCGCAAGACTCGCAGCACTGGCGGCGCCGAGGCCTTTTACATCGGCCAGAGTTGGGGTGCTCATAAGTGTCTCCTCGTCGGGTATCGCTGCGGCAGCTCATCGGCCGCGCGCTGTTGGGTTCAAGTCGTTAGCAGACCGCAGGGTCAGCTTCTTCCGCGGCGGGCGATGCCGCGGGGCCGTCGTTTGCGCAGCCGTGTGGCGTCACGGAACCGGCGTTCGGCGCGGTCCATGGCGGCTTGTTGGCTGTTCTTGCGTTCGGCGCGATTGCTCGGCCGGCGCTGGATGTAGCTACCGTCAGGCTGCATATCCCACGCCGAGCGCTGATCGGCCAGTTGGGTGTCGAGCATCAGGCGAAGATCTTCGCGAAGATCGGGCGCTTCTACGGGGCACCAGATCTCGACGCGGCTCTCCAGGTTGCGCTTCATGCAATCGGCCGAGCCGATGAAATAACGCCCCTCGCCGCCGTTGTGCACGTACACGATGCGCGAGTGCTCCAGGAAACGGCCGACGATGCTGATCACGCGGATGTTGTCGCTCAATCCGGGGATTCCGGGCCGCAACCGACACGTGTCGCGCACGATCAGGTCCACTTTCACGCCCGCCTGGGACGCCTTGTACAGCCCGCGAACGACGTCCACGTCTTCGAGCGCATTGGTCTTGATCTGGATCAGGGCCTCGCGCCCTTCCGACGCAGCTGTGGCCTCGCTATCGATCAGCCGCAACAACGATGATTTCAGCAACTTTGGCGCGACGAGGAGCTTCTTGTAGCGCCGCTTGGGCTTGTATCCGGTCGTCAGGTAGTTGAAGAGCTCGGTGCTGTCCGCGCCGATGTCCTGGTCGCATGTGAACAGGCCGAGATCCGTGTATTGCCGGGCGGTTCCAGCGTGGTAGTTGCCGGTGCCGATGTGCACGTAGCGCCGCAGCCCGTCGTAGTCGCTCCGCACAACCAGGATCGCCTTGCAGTGTGTCTTCAAGCCGACCACGCCGTAGGTGACATGGATCCCGACGCGCTCGAGCCGGTTGGCCCAGCGGATGTTCGTCTCCTCGTCAAAGCGCGCCTTCAACTCGACCACCACCGCGACCTGCTTGCCGTTTTGCGCCGCCGTGACCAGGTGACTGATGACGCCGCTGTCTTCGGTCGTGCGGTACAGCGTGACCTTGATCGCGCGGACCTTGGGGTCCTCGGCGGCCTGTTTCAGGAAGCGACCGACCGACGAAACCCACGAGTCGTACGGATGCTGGACGAGCACGCTGCCGCGATCGCGAATCAGGTGGAAGATGCTGTTTTCACTGGTTAAACCGGCGTGTATCTGGGGGTGATGAGGCTTATACTTGAGGCTCGGCGCGTGGATGGACATCAGCTCCATCAGGTCGCGCATGGCGACCATGCCGGTGCGAAAGAACACGTCGCGGTCTTCGTCGAGCCCCAACTCTGCGCACAGCATCCCGCGGTGCACGTCGCTCATGCCCTCGGCCACTTCGAGTCGCACAACCGGAGCCAGTTTGCGGTCGCGCAGCTCCATCTCGATCATCGCCAGCAAGTCGTCGGCGTCTTCCTCGTCACGCTCGGTGTTGGCGTTTCGCGTGACCCGGAAAACCTCGCAGCCGTCGATCTGCATGCCTGGAAAGAGCAGGTCGAGGTTGGCGCCCATGACGTCTTCGAGCGGCACGTATTTGTGCGTTTCGGGCACGCGACACAGGCGCGGAATGCCGCGGCCGGCGGGCACCTTCACACGGGCGAGCAGCGGCAATGTGTCGTCGCGATGACGCAGGGTCACCAGCAGGTTGATCGACAGGTTGCTGACGAACGGGAAGGGGTGGGCCGGATCCATCGCTTGCGGGGTGCACAGCGGGTAGACATTGTCCTGGAAATAGCGCCGCAGCGCGCTCTGTTCCGGGTTCGAAAGGTGGTGGTGGCGCGCCAGGACGATGTCATGGTTCTTCAGGCGCCGCGCGATAACGCTGAGGACATGGCGCTGCCGTCGCTTGAAGTCGCGGACGATGGCATAGCACTCGGCCACCTGCTGCAACGGGGTCCGGCCGTCGACGCTGAGGTCCTCCATGCCGGCGCCGACCTGCTGCATCAAGCCGCCGATGCGCTTCATGAAGAACTCGTCGAGATTGCTGTCGGTGATCGCCAGGAACTTCGCCCGCTCGAGCATGGGCACGCGTTCATCTTCCGCCTCCGCGAGGACGCGTTCGTTGAAGTTGAGCCACGTCAGCTCGCGGTTGAGCTGCAGACCCGGCGAACGGATGTTGTAGCCGCCATCGGCGTTCGGTGCGGGTGGTTCGCTGCAGCCAGCCGTCGTCTGACGCTGTGCGGAGCGCGGAGAAGGCAGACGCGCAGGGTTGTCTGTGGGCAGCGCCTCGACGTCATCCTGGCAGTCGGCTGGGACGGGATGATCGACAAGCGCGCGTTCATTCACGGCTGGCTCTTCGGTGCGAGCTGGCTCCTGGGCTGCCGATTCGTTGCGGGGATGATCGTCCATGCTCCACCTCTCTCAAGTCGCCCGTCGAAGCGGTCGGGATCGGTTGTCTGCGTAGTCAACAGAGCGCTCGTTGAAGACGCGCACAGGAGCCAATTCGCGCGGGCGGCCACTCTGACACCGGATTCCGTGACGGTAAAGATCCGCTAATGTGACAGTCATGTGACACGCCCGCGAAAAGCGTCCTATTTCAGTTGCCTTATGCTAGGTCCCGGCCGCGTTGATGAAACGACGCCTGCGTCAAAAAAAACGGAGAAGCGAGATGGCCACTGAAACCGAAATGAAGCTCGCGATGGCGCCCGGCACCGGTGACGCGGTAGTCGCCCACCCGATGGTCGCCGCGGTGGCTGTCGGCGAGATGTCGGAAAAACGCCTGCTCAGCATCTACTTCGACACCGATGACCTGGCGTTGAAGGGCCGCAAAATCGCGCTCCGCGTGCGTCACAAGGGCGGCAAATTCATCCAGACCCTCAAGACCAAGGGATCTGCGCAGGGCGGTCTGTTCGTGCGCCGCGAGCTCGAATGTGAGGTCGCTGCCGAAGCGGTCGAGATCGACAAGATCGACGACGACGAGCTGCGCGCGTTCGTTGCAGGCGTCGGTGATCGCCTCGAGCCGGCGTTTGTGACCGACTTCGTGCGCCGCAAGATCGTTGTGCGACCGACCAACGCCAAAGGCACCGCGGATGTTGAACTCTGCGTCGACGAAGGCGAGGTGCGCGCCCGCGGGCTGTCCGAGCCGCTGCACGAGGTCGAGCTGGAGCTGGTCACCGGCGACGTCGACGCCATGCTCCTGTTCGCTGAGCAGCTGCGTGAGCAATTCGGTCTGACACCCGACGACCGCAGCAAGGCGGCGCGCGGCTATGGGCTGTTCACCGACCCGTCCTGATTGGGGCGAGCAAGCCCCCAGAATCCTACAGCGCGTCGAGCGTGATGCCGACCTTGGCGAGCCGTTCGGCCTCGATCTCGACGTCACGATTGGCCAGCGGATGCTCAGCCAGCCAGTCCGGCGGCATGACCAGGATCAGGTGGCCGCGGCGATAGGCCAGCCGCGTCGACGGTGGTCCCTCGGGGTTGCGCGACCGACAGAGCACAACCGCGATTCGCAGCAATGCGGTCAAATGCAACGCGCGTTTTCGATACGCTTCGGGCAGCACCTCGAAGTTTTCCATCCGTAGCTTGCGTCGATGGCCCGCTACGAGCGCCGCGATCAGCCGTTGTTCACCGTGGGAGAAGCCGGCCAGTTCACAATTGGCGATCAAGTAGGCGCCGTGTTTGTGGTGGCTCGAGTACGTCAGGGCCAGCCCCACCTCGTGAAGGCGCGCCGCCCAACCGAGTCGCTTGCGGTCTTTGACAGCGTCCAATCCAAGCGGCTCGGCGACATGGTCAAAGAGCGCGAGAGCCGTCGTTTCGACACGCTCAGCATGACCGCGATCGACACCAAAACGCTTGCAGGCGCCCTCGACCGCAGCATCGCGCACGTCTTCGTCGCGCATTCGACCCAGGAGATCCGACAGCACGCCCTCGCGCAATGCGCCGTGACTGCGCTCCATCGTCTCGATGCCGAGCTCTTCGATCACCGCAGCGAGGATGGCCACGCCGCCGGCGAGCACCTGTCGTCGCTCTTCGGGCATCCCTTTGAGCTCGAGACCGCCGACCGACCCGGCTTCAATCATGCGTTTTCGGAGCCGGCGCACGACCTTGGCAGTGATCGTGCCGTCCGACCAACCTTCGGCCTTGCTGATCTCGCTGATGGCGCCGATCGTGCCCGAAGATCCGAAGCACTCCAGCCAGCCGAGCTTGCGATAAGGCCTCGCGATCGGCTCGAGCTTGCGGGCCGCGTCGAGGGTCGCCCGCTTGAAAGCACCCTTGGTCAGCGCGCCGTCGCCGAAATAACGCATCGAGTACGAAACACAGCCCATGTAGAGCGAATCGACAGCGATCGGGACGTTGCCATCGCCGATGACGCACTCGGTCGATCCGCCGCCGATATCGATTACGAGCCGGCGGCCGCCAACGGCGCGGTCATGCGCGACACCGAGATAGATGAGACGGGCTTCCTCGCGACCGGAGATGGTCTCGACTTCGTGGCCGAGAGCCGCGCTCGCCTTGCGTGCGAACGCCCGTGAATTGCGCGCCCGGCGCATCGTGTTTGTGCCGACGGCGCGCACCTGGGTTTTGCCCAGGCCTTCGAGGCGTTCGCGAAACCGCGCCAGGCAAGCAAGCGCCCGCTCCACCGCGTCATCCGTCAGCTTCTTGTCGCCATCGAGGCCGGCCGCCAAGCGCACAGGCTCCTTCAGCCGGTCGATGACAACGGGGACGCCCGCTTCGACCCGCCCGATGACCATATGAAAGCTGTTGCTGCCCATGTCGATGGCGGCGACGGCCTGGCCTTCTGCCACCGCTGGCTCCGCGGGGTCGAGGCCCTCAACGGCCGCATCAGCTTCGGTCGTGGAGTCGCTTGGCATGGGTTCATCCGCTAGAGGTTTGGGAGCGCCGGTCAGCCGGCCTTGGCCATGAGGTTGCCGAGAGTGACCCGCCAGTACACCCAGATCAGGTGAAAGACGGCGAAGATGCCCAACGTCAGCCAAGCGAAGAGCGGGCGGCCATGGGCGCCTTCGAGGATGGACCAGCCGATGCCGATTGTCGCGGTGGCCGACCAGATGATCTTGAGGTTGAGCATCGGGATGAACCCCTTGGCGTCGGCGTTGCGGCCGATCAGGGACTCGATTCCGATGCCGAAGAGCGCCGCTGCGACGAGCCGCGCCGTGATCGGGTCAACCGCTTGCCAGCCGACCGATTCGAGCACGAGAACCGGCGCGAAAAAGAGCGGCAGGGCAAACAGGATGTCGGCCCAAAAGTGCACGACGAACCAGCCGCGAAGCGCCTTGGGGACCACGTCGTGATCGCTTGTGTTGGACTGGGCGGACATGGCGTCTCCGGATGCGCGGGCGTTGCTACGGTTTGGGGACGTCGGCGCCGAAAACGACGATCGACCCGTCATGGTCGTCGCGAAGGGTGGTGATGTTACCGCCCACAGACCAAACGCGCCCGCTGGGATCGACCGCGATGGCGTGCAGGGCGTGATCGGTTCCCGTGCTGTACTCGGTCCACGCCGTTCCGTCCCATGACGCGGTGTAGCCGTCCCAGCCGCTGATCCACACGGGATGCTTGGCGCCGGTCCAGACGCCCTGCAGCGCGGCCGGCGTGTTTTCGCCGATGTCGACGGACGCCCACTTGCCACCGGTGCGATGGATCAGCTGCCCCTGGCCAAACCCGCCGACAGCCCACACATCGTCAGCGCCGCGCCCGTTGAGGGTGAACAGCACGACCCCGACAAGGCCGCTGTCCTCCTTGGACCAGCTCGCGCCGTCGTAGTGCAGCACGGTTGCACCATCGCCGACGACGTACACGTTGTCCTTCGCGGTCCCCCACACTTTGAACAGGCTTTGCACGGTGGTTCCCACGACTTTGTCGACGTCCACGCGCTCCCAGCTCTTGCCGTCGAAATGCAGCAACACGCGCTTGGCTTGCTTCAGCGTCTTGGGAGCGCGTTGCCAGGGCCCGCCGACGCCCCACAGGTCGTCCTTTGCTGTTCCCCAGGCACCAAACAACGTCGCGCCGGGGAGCTTGCTGTCGTGCACCGTCCACGTCGCCTCGTCGTACATCGCGATGGCGCCGGACTCGCCGACCACAACAACCGTCTCACCACCGGGCTTGTCGATCCCGTGCACCCACCACAGCTGCTGCTTGACCGGCGGATCGAGCCGCTTCCAGGCCTTGCCATCGAAGCGGAGGGCGACCGATCGATGCTTCTCCCCGCCGACAACCCACGTGGACTTCGCGCCGCACCAGACGGACAGGAAAGCCCCGTCGGCGAACGCCTTGTCGACAACCTTCCACCCTTTCTGCAGCTCGCCGCCAACGGCCACATCCTGGCCCGATGTATCGGCCTTGTCGGAGGTGCCCGCAGCGTCGTCACCGTCATCGGAGCATCCAACTGTCCCGATGGCTACGCTTGCAGCCAAGCCGAGAAGCAGAACTGGACGCATGATCCATTTCAAAGAAACCGGGCGCCGGGGAGAGACGATCTTGTTTTCGCGCGCGCACGCGAGGGCAGCGTCCAGGTCGAAGTAGCGGTTCACGTCGAGAATCCTCCATCCACAGCAATGGTCTGCCCACAAATGTAGGCACCGTCACGTGACGCGAGGAAAACGACCGTGGCCGCGACCTCGCTGGCGGTTCCGAGGCGCTTGAGCGGGATGTTCACGAGCGCGGCGTCGATCCACTCGTTATCGAGACCGTCCCCGTCGTCTGCCTTGTCGTGCAAACGATGCATCATGCCCGCGTCGATGGCGCCGACGGCGACGGCGTTGGCCCGGATTCCAAAGCGACCTTCTTCCCGGGCGACCGCGCGGACCAACGCTTCCATCGCGGCCTTGGGGGCAGTGGACAGGACGTCCCGCGGCACATGGCGACGATTGGCGGCCGACGTGATCGCCACAATCGACCCTCCGTTGACGCGGAGCGCGGGCAGGGCGGCACGCACCACGTGAAAGAAGCCGTCCGCTTCGACGCGCATCGCTCGGATCCAATCTGCGGGCTCGAGCTGACTTACGTAGCGCTGTACGACGAGCGGACCGGCGCTGAAGACCACGGTGTGCAGCCCGCCCAACTCCTCCGCAGCCTGCACCGCGGCGACCACACTGTCGCGGTCCGTTGCATCAACCTGGACGGCGATCGCACGCTGGCCGACCTCTTGGACGGCTTCAACAACTCGATCCGCGGCTTGGACGTTGCTGCGATACGTCACGACGACGTCCGATCCTTGCTGCGCCAGGCGTTGGCAGACCGCTGCGCCGATACCGCCGCTTCCGCCGACAACCAGCGCGGCTCCCGGCAGGAATCGATCAGTTGATAGATTTAAATCGTTCATCGGTCAGCCCGGCGCGTCGTTGCCGTGCAACGTTGTCGAAGCGACATGGTGAGCCCCGCTTTGGCGCGCAGACCTTAAGACGGCCGCATAATCGCTCGCGAGCAATCGGTGAAAATGCTGCTCGGCGACCTCGAGACGGGGAACGTACCGGCCGCGCGTATACCCGGGCGATGCCTTGCCTTGTTGGACGCGCTCACAGAGGGCGGCGTCTTCGTCCTGGATCTGTTCACTCTGCGCCAACGCGTCCTCGAGCAGGTCCGGATCGGTGAACTCGGGCGGTTCGGCAAAGAAGTAGTCGAAGATCACGCGAATCCGGTTCCGCTCGACCGGCTCGATGATGTTGATGTCCATCATGTCGCCGTAGCGATTGATGCAAAGTGTCGGGTACAGCCACGCGTAGAACGCGTCGCCCGCGATGCGCGAATTGGCAGCCGCGGTGTCGGACGTGCGCCCGTGGGATCGCTGCACGGAGAAGGTCGAGTACGTTGTCGTCGTGTACGCCGCCGGATCCAGCTCGCCGTCGAGGCCCGGATGCGCGATCTCGATGTGGTAGCCGCCGTCGAGGTAGTTATCGATGAAGACCTTCCAGTCGCAGTCGACGAAGAATTCGCGACGCACGTGGAAATGCAGGTCGCGCCAGCCCATTGCGTCGGTCATGGCGAGCAAATCGGCAGGGAGGGGACCCGTGGGCGGACCATCACCCAGCCAAACGAATACGTAGCGCCCCCAGATCGTCACCGGAATCTCGTGCAACCCAAAACGGCCGCGATCGAAGCCACGGATTCCCGCGATTTGCCGCGCGAAATGCAGCCCGCCGTCGAGCCGATATGTCCACCCGTGGTAGGGGCACTGCACCGCATCGACGCAGCCCCGACCATCGAGCAAGCGCGCCGCGTGATGCCTGCACACGTTCCAGAACCCGCGCACGACCCCGTCAGCGCCCCGCACGAGGAGCCACGGCATATCCAACATGCCGCCGGCGAGGTAATCGCCCGTCTCGGTGAAGAAATCGATCGGCGCCGCGCAGATCCAATTGCGGCGCAGTACTGCGTTTCGGTCGAGGTCGTTGAAGCGCGGGTCGGTGTACCACTGCGACGGCGGCAGCCAGGCGTCCTCGATCGGGACGCGGGGGTCGTATTGCAGCACCAAATCGCGCAACGATGCCATCGCGCAAGTTTGGCATAGATCGGCCGGCGATCTCACCCGTACCAGCAGGTGGGGCGCCCAGCCGAAGACATGGCCGCTGCCGAAGTGGGGGAAGACATGGGCAACCAACGCCGCCGAACAGGGACCATCATCGCAAGCGCGACCGTGGTCGGGGCCGTTGTAGCAACGTCGCTTGCCGTCGCGCGCCCACCCGGAATCGCCCCTGTGCGCGGACCGATCGCCAAGGCCGGTCGCGCGCCATTGCCGCCCGCACGCAAGCCGCCAAAGGGGACGTTCTTCGGTCTGCCGGCGCTCGTGGGCGAAAAGGACACCCGCAAGACGCCGTTCTACACCGGTCCCAAGCCGCCCCCGACCGTCGCCGAGGTGATCAAGCTGCCGGTGCCCGCGCCGAAGCCACCATCAGCGGTCAAGCCAAACGTGCGTCCCAAACCGCTCGATGTCGTACGCATGTCGCCAAAAGGAAAACAGAAGGTCGTCGCGTCGGTGACCGCCCAGTTCAATCAGCCGATGGTTCCTGTGGCCAGCCTCGACGATCTCGCCAAGTTCCCGGTTCCGCTGCGCATCGAGCCGAAGGTAGACGGCAAAACGCGCTGGTTGGGCACGCGCACCGTCGCTTTTGAACGCGCGAAGCGATTCCCGTTTTCGACCCGCTATACCGTGACCATCCCCGCCGGTGCCGCGTCCGCGCTGGGCGCCAAGCTCGCCAAGAAGCGCACCTGGACGTTCGAAACACCGCGGCTCCAGGTCCGGTGGCGTTTCCCAAACGGCAACCAGAACAAACGCGACACGCCGATCGCCGTCGTCTTCAACCAGCGCATCGACCGCACCGCGGTGCATCGTTTCATCGCCGTCCGTCACCGCGGCCGCACCATCGACACCGCGCTGGTTCCGCCCGGCCAATGGCCATCTCTCAAGCGGTTGCATGCCCGGCTGAGGGCCTACAAACCCGACCGCGTGATCGTCTTGCGTCCAACCCGATTGCTCCCTGCCCACGCAACGTTCCATCTCGAAGTGCGCAAAGGCGCGCCGTCCGCCGAAGGTCCACTGCCCGGCAAACGCTGGGGCGGCCAATTCTCGACCTACCCGAAGCTGCGCTTTCGCCACGCCTGGTGCCGCTGGAAGCACAAACGAGAAGACTGCTACGAGGGCTCGCCGATCCGCGTCGAATTCTCCAACGCGCTCGCGACCGACAACGACATCGCGTCGATGGTGACCGTGACGCCCAAACCCGACGCCCTGAACATCCGGGTGGCCGGACGGCAGGTGCACATTACGGGCGCGTTCAACGCATCCACGACCTACCGGGTGAAGCTGAAATCCGGGCTACGCGACGGCTACGGCCAGGCCACCCGCAAGCCGTTTTCCGGCAAATTCACCTATCGGGAAGGCCGCCCCGTCCTGCAGCTCCCAAGCACCCAACCGGTCGTCATCGAGTCCCGCCACAGCGCCCAGGTCGTCGCTCGCGTGCGCAGCCTCGACGAGCTCGAAGTGGACCTGCTTCCGGTCACGCGCAAAGGCCTCTTGCACGCCCACCGCATCGGGCGGGGCTGGTATCCGAGCCGAACTCATCCCTTCACCCGACTCTTCGGCGCCAATGGCAAGGCAGGGCGAAAGCGATTCGAGGTCAAGACCGGGGCCAAACGCAACAAACTGGAGCGTGTTCGTATCGATGTGCGGCGCGCGCTCGCCGGGCGCAAATCCGGGATCGTCGCCATGGCGGTCAAGGCGGAATGGCCCGCTGATCGCTGGTGGAAGTTCTCGCGCGACGCCTGGGCTTCGATGCTGGTGCAAGTGACCGATATCGGCGTCACCGCGCGATGGGATAACGAGCGGTTGGTCGTCATGGCAGCGCGGCTCTCGACCGGCAAGCCGCTGCAAAACGCCAAGATCGAGCTGATCGACGGCAAGGGCGGGGTCGTCCAGGTCACCAGGACCGACAAAGACGGCTTCGTGAAGCTCAACTGCAAGTCGTGGTCGCATCGGCAACAGCGCTACGTGTGGGCCAGTGTCGGTGACGAATTCGGTTTCGTGCACCTGCGCCGACGGATGATGGGTCCCGGTGCGACACACGCCCTCGCATCGTTCATCTACACCGAACGCGCGCCGTACAAGCCCGGGGAAGTGGCGCACATCAACGGCATATTGCGCCGCAAGGAACGCGCACCGGACGGCGGCGTCGTCGCCATCGACACCAGCTACGAGCTGGACTGGACCCTGCGTAGCGCCCGCGGACTGGTGTTGCGCAAGGGTCGGACCAAGACGTCAGCGAGCGGGGGGTTCCACCTCGACATCGAGCTGCCCGACGACATGGATCTCGGCAACACAACCTGGCGGGCAAAGCTGCGCGGCGGGCGTTTTTCCGGCCGCAGGATCGCTCACCGGTTTCAAGTGCAGCACTACCGCGCGCCCGAGTTCGAGGTGCACGCGGCGATTCGCCCCACCCCATCCAAGACCGCCGCCAAGGAGCTTATCTTCGGCGGTTCGGGCGAGTTTGAGATCCATGGCAAGTACTACTTCGGCGCCCCCATGGCGGGGTCCATGGCCCGCTGGAGTCTCAACGTCTCAGCGGCGAGCTATCGACCGCCTCGCCATAGCGGGTGGACGTTCGGTCGTCACAAATGGCCGGTCTGGCGGTGGCGGCATTACCGTCCGTCCATGCGCCACGTCGCCTCCGGGGCCGGGACGCTCGACAGCGAAGGCCGCTTGAGGGTGCAACGACCGCTGCTGGCGAGCGACGGAAAGCTCGACGCGAAGGGTCCGTTTACGTATCGATTCAACGCAGTTGTCATCGATGATAATAACCAACGCATTAGCAAAACCGCGTCCGCTGTTGTCCACCGGGGCCGGATCTACGCCGGGTTGCGCACGCCCAAGGCCGTGGTGAAAGAGGGGGCCGAGGTCGCGGTCGACGTGGTCGCGCCGGCGATCGGGGGTGATCGCACCGGGCGGGCCGTTGAACTCGAGCTGTTTCGTCTGCAGCCCGACACGAAACGGAAGGCCTGGCATGCGCGCCGTTTTGGCCGCCACTACCGCCGTCCGATCGGGCCGGGTCACAAGGAGATCCGCGCCGCTTCCTGCACGGCCAAGACCGCCCGGCTGGCCGCCAATCGCGACCCGGATGATCCACGTTTTGTGCAACCGGATGGGCAACTCCGACCCCGCACCTGCCGTTTTCGCCTGGACCGGCCGGGGCAATGGCTGGTGCGTGCGCGAGTGCGGGACGAGCGGGGGCGCATCACCGTCAGCGAGATGGCGCTTTGGTCGTACGGCAGCAAGCGGACCCGGTGGCGCGTACACGAGCAGGGCAAGGTCCAACTCATCGCCGACAAACCGCGCTACGACCCGGGGGACACCGCTGTCGTCCTTGTGCGAGCGCCGACACAAAAAGCGCGCGGCGTCGTCACCCTGGAGCGCGCAGGAATCGTGGAGTCGCGGATCATCGTCATCGAAAACGGCGCCAAGGCGATCCGTATCCCGCTCGACGCAAAGCTGGTGCCCGGCGTCACCATCGGGGTCAGCTTGCTCACTCCCCGCACGGGCAAACCGAAGGGCAAAGGCGACGACACGTATCGCCCACGCTCCGCCATCGGCCGGCTCTATCTGCCCATCGCGCTGACCCGCAAACGCGTTAACGTGGCGTTCCACAAGACATCGCAGACCATCGCGCCCGGCGCCGAGCTCGACCTGACCGTCAAGACCACTGACCACGCTGGCAAACCGATCGCGTCAAACGTAACCGTGTTCGCTGTCGACGAAGGCGTATTGGCCTTGCTCGGGTTCAAGACACCGGCGCCGCTGCTGCGTTTCTACAGGCGTCGTGCACCGGGCGTTTGGTCCGCCGATGTGCGCACAGCCATCCTCGTCGAGAAGTTCCGCAAGATCGCCGCGCGGCGCCGTCCCGTGTACCGACGCAACCGCGGCAGCCTGGCCTTTGGTTCCGGCGGCGCAAGCGTACGATTGAGCGCCCAGAGTGTGCGTGGAGCCGTGGCTGATTCCGCGCCGCCACCAGCGCCTGCCCGATCGCCACGCCCGATGATGGACATGGCCAAGGCCAAGAGCGAAGCCGAAGAAGGGCCGGTCGGTGGGCAAGGTCCTGCTCCTGTGCTTCGGTCGCTGTTCGCCTCGACCGCCTTTTTCCGCCCCGGCCTGCGCAGCGACGCGTCCGGAACGCTGAAAGTCCGCGTGAAGATGCCGCAAAACGCCACGACGTTCCGGCTGATGGCCGTGGTGGACGACGGCGACGACCGCTTCGGCTCCGGCGACGACCGCGTCACGCTGCGCCAACCGGTCATCCTGCGCTCTTCGCTGCCCCGTTTCGCCAGCCTGCACGACGACTTCGACGCCGCCGTCATGCTCCACAACCACACCGGAGCCGACCGCACGTTCATCGTGGGCGGCCGCGCATCTGGCATCGACTGGCACGACGATTTCAGCCGCAAGCTCCGCCTCGCAGACGGGGCCGCCGAGGAGCTGCACTTCCGGGTTCGCGCCGTACGTCCCGGACGCGCGACGTTCCAATTCGCCGCACGCGTGGAAGGCAGCAAAGACGTCGCCCACACCGACGCGGTCCAGACCTCGATCCCCATCAACCTGCCGGCAACACTCGAGGCGTTCGCCACCTACGGCAGCACCACCAAGTCCGTTGCCCAGCCAGTCGCCGCACCCCGCAACGCCTTGCCCGGATTCGGCGGGCTCGACCTGAAACTCAGCTCGACCGCCCTTGTCGGCATGGAAGACGCCGTGCGCTACCTGCACGAGTATCCATACGAATGCGCCGAACAGACGGCCAGTCGCCTGATCCCCATCGCGGTCCTCGGCGACATTCTCGACGACTTCGGCATCGGGCCGCTCGCCAAACGCGGGGACCGCGAAAAGCTGCTCAAGAGGGCCGTCAAACGCCTCGTCTCGCTGCAACATTGGGACGGCGGCTTCAAATTCTGGCCCAAGGCGCGCCGCTCGAGCCGCTGGATCACCCCCTGGGTCACATTCGCGCTGCTCCAGGCCAAAGGACACGGGGCCTCCGTGCCGCGCAACGTGCTCAACCGCGCCAGCGCGTTCATGCGAAACCGCTTGCGACGGAGCAACTACCGTCACAAACCCTGGTGGCGCACCGCCGACACGCTCGCGATGTGGATCCTCTCCCACCCGCTGAACAACCCCGGTGGGCCCAGCACTGCCCGAGCCACGGCGCGACGACCCAACCTCGCCAGCGCGCAACGCCATTTCCGTCGTCTCTACGGCGAGCGTCAAAAGCTCCCGGTCTTTGCACGGCTGTGGCTGTCGGCGATCGCTCAGCGCATCGAACGCACCGACGCGCGCGACACCCTCCTGGCGGAAATCGACGCCCTGTTTTCGGAGAAAGCCGGCACCGCGCACCTCGCCGAAAGCGTCACCGAAGACCTGCGAATCCTCATGCACAGCAGCGACCGCACCGATGCCATCGCGCTCGCGACGTTGGTCGAGGTCCGTCCCAATCACCCGCTTCGAGACAAGCTCGTTCGGGGTCTCATGGAGGCGCGCATCAAGGGCCGCTGGTCGACCACCCAGGCCAACGCGTGGGCCTTGGTCGCCATGCGCTCGTACTACGAAAAGTTCGAAGCGGCGGTCCCCGACTTCCAGGCGAACATGTGGCTCGGCAAAGGCTTTGTCGGCGGCAAACGTTTCAAAGGCCGCAAGCTCCAGTCAGCGACCGCCCACGTGCCCATCGCAGACGTGATTCGCGCCGCCGCCAGCTCTCCCAAACGATTCAAGCGCCCCGACGGCGAACCTCTCGACATCGTTGACGCCATCATCGCCAAGAAGGGCGCCGGGCGGATGTACTACCGACTCGGCATGCGCTACGCCCCGGCCGATCTGCGCCTGCCCGCCAGCGAGCAGGGGTTCACCGTGATGCGGACATACGCAGCCGCCAATCCCAAGCAAGCCGACCGCGTCAGACGACTCGCCGACGGTTCCTGGCAAATCAAGGTGGGCACGGACGTCCGCGTGGACCTGACCGTCGTCGTGCTTACCCGCGGCCACTACGTCGTCGTCGACGATCCTCTGCCAGCAGGACTCGAGCCGATCAACCCGCTGTTCCGTGGCAACGTCGCGGTCACGGGCCGACACAGCAGCCAAAGCAGAGGTTCATGGCGGTGGTATCGCTGGTGGACCTGGAACCACACCGAGATGCGCGACGACCGTGTGCTGCTCTTCGCGGACCGCCTCTGGGCGGGCGTCTACAGCCACAGCTACAGCGCGCGAGCAACGACCGTCGGCAAATTCGTAGCGGGACCAACACGGGCCGAAGAGATGTACGCCCCGGAGACGTTCGGCCGCACCGCAACCGCGTTCGTGACCGTTGTGCGATGAATCAAGCGCGACCAGGTCGCGCGACGACGGGCTGTCAAACCGCTTGGGGAGGGGCTACCCGAGGTGCGCAGTCGCGTCGTCGAGAATCTCGAGCGCGGCGGTGAGCGCGGCGGGGTGCTTGCCGGCGACGTAGCGGGCGGTCGCGGGATCAGCGGACGCGAGCGCACACCACGCCAGCGAAGTCGACGCGGCCGACACGATGCGCGGATTGTCGGACAGGAAACCCACGCCGAGGTGCGCCGTGTCGAGCAGCGCGTAGGTCGTGACCTTCACAGCTTCGGCGAGTGAGCCGTCCAGTTCGGCCAAGCCGTCGTCCACGCGGGCCCCCAGCTCGGCGATGATGTTGAGCCACTGGGCGAGCTCGCTGTGGGCGATTTTCTCGAAAGCATCGGCGATCCGCAGGAACGGCTCGAGCACGTCCTCGCCGATCTCGCAGGCGTTGATGGCGCCCTGCAAGCCTTCGGCGAATTCCTCGCGAAAAAGTTCAAGCGCGCTGTTGGGAGCAATGCTGGCGGACATGCGGCCTCCAAATCTGCGATTGGTGGATGCGTTTACGCCCGAAACGTCGTTGAAGCGGCGCACAAAAGCAAGCAACGCAGCGGCATTTCGCGACAAAAACGGAGTCCCTCAAAGATTCGTCGTTGAAAGTGAAAGTGCATTTCAATATCATTTGGGGGAGGTCGGTCACCGCCGAATGCCCGCAGCCGCGACGGAAACCCCATGATCATCTGCCTTTGCGAAGGGATCAGCGACCGAGACGTCCGCGCGGCGGCTCGCCAGGGAATCAGCACCGTGCGCGAGCTCTCCGATCATTGCGGCGCAGGCACCGGTTGCGGCTCCTGCATAGGCGACCTCCGACAGCTCATCGACACGCACGCACCGGCTGAGGCCGAGGCCACGCACGCCCATAGCGGCGATCGCGTCGCGTCCGCAGAACTGTCCCTTTCCCGCGGATAGCAGACTGCTGCGGCTCCTCCTCGGGGCTCTCGCGCAGACGAGTCGAGCAATCGGTTTACCCGGTCCCGTCCATCCGTTAGCGTGCGCGGCGCCGGCGTTGCATTCTGCGCGAACGCCACGGAGCTGCCCATGCCGACCGCCGACCAGAAAAAACAGATCATCACCATCCTCAACGACGTGCTGAGCGCCGAGTTGACCGCGATCAACCAGTATTTCCTGCACAGCGAGATGTGCGAGAACTGGGGCTACTCGCGGATGCACACGATCATGCGCGGCCACTCGCTCGACGAGATGAAACATGCCGAACAGGTGATGCAACGCATTCTGTTCCTCGGTGGAATCCCGAACGTACAGCGCCTCTTTCGCATCAAGATCGGCGAGAACGTGCCCGAGATGCTCGCATCTGATCTCGTGCTCGAAAACGAAGCGTTGCCCCGCCTCAACGACGGAATCACCGTCTGCCGCGACGCCGGTGACAACGGCACGCGGGCGCTGCTTGAGGAGATCCTGGTCAGCGAGGAAGAGCACGTCGACTGGATCGAGTCCCAGCAGGACCAGATCGAGCAGATGGGCGTTCAGAACTTCCTGGCGCTGCAGGTCAAAGCGTGAGCATCGTGGCGCTGAACGCACGCCGGCAGCGGTGAAGACTGCAGACCCCACATGGCGCTGCGCGGAGAGCACAACGCATGACCGAATCGCGGGATTGTTGCATCCTGACTCGGCCCGGACGGAGGAATCCACATGCCGCCCCAGTCACGCCTTGGCGACAAGTCGATGGTGCCAGCCGATTCGCACGGCTGCCCCGCGTGTCCCCATCCCTGCGTCGGCCCTGCGGTAGCGGGCAGCCCCGACGTCAACGTCAACAGCCGCCCGGCATTGCGCGTTGGTGACCCCGGCGTCCACGCCGCTTGCTGCGGTCCCAACACGTGGAAAGCCGACGCCGGCTCGGGCACGGTTTTCATCAACGACAAGGCCGCTCATCGCCTGACCGACGCCGACAAACACTGCGGCGGGACCGGCAAGATGATCGAAGGCAGCTCGGACGTGATCACGGGCGGCTGAAACAGCCGCAAATCCAGGCCCTTTTTCGCAATCTGACCGTCGCCTCCAAGCGGCGGTTTTTTCTTTGTTTTTTCCATCGATCATTCCGCGACCCCGGGCCGCGCCTTCGAGAGGGGCTTGGTGTCCCCACGCACGCGTGTGCAGAAGCTTATTCGTCTTGAAGACCGGAGCCCGATCCCCCTAAATCTCTGCTTGGACATTGGGGTGTTGCGCGTTTTGTCACGGAGCGCGCCCCCAGCAGCAACGGTGGCAGCCGATGTACGAGGTCGACAAACTCAATCGAGATGACCTGCACGACAAAGAGCAGGCTCCCGTTGAGGTGCCCGAAGCTTCCAGCGCAGATCTTGCGCCGCAAGCGCCCGATATGCCTGAGCTTGGCGGCGGAACCAGCGGGCTCCTCGGCGCGCGTGGCTCAGGCGATAAGGTCGATGAAGCCGAGATGGCCGCCGACCAGAAGAAGCAAGACATGGCCGAGCTGGAGCGCCTCAAGGGCCTCCCCGCCGGTCACCCCGATCTCGAATCCGCCAAGAAGGACGAAGCCGCCGACTCGAAAGTTCCGGAGGGCCCCGGACTGACCGACGCCGCCAAGACCGACGCGTCGATGATGAGCCCCCAGGAGGAGTTGCAGGGCGAAGCGGAAGTCGGCGACGATCCGAGCGCGCCGGCCATGGGCGAAGCGCCCGGTGCTGGTGCAGTGCCCGAGATGGTCGACGTTGCGGCCACGATCCAGGGCCAGGGTGCAGCGGACGCCGGTGCTTCGGTCGCCGCCACCGCAAAATCGAACTACGACGCCGCACAAGCCGCGAATGAGGAAGCCAAAGCAGAGCCCGTTCAGCCGCCCACCGGCGGGGTTGAGGGTCCAGCAGCTGCCGAGGTCCCCGCGGAGCCAAGCGCGTCGCCGGACGAGAGCAAAATCGTCGAGGCGCAGCCTGAGGCCGGCGACGTTACGACGCCCGAAGCGCCGACGCAGGCCGCCGATGCCGCGGTCGACACGTCCGACCCGGTTGCCGAGGTCCAGTCCGAGCCGGAGCCGGAGATCATCCCCGAGGTTTCCGAGGAGCAGGTCGCGGCCGAGTCCGCAGCCGCCGACATCCCCGCCGAGCCCGAAGTTGAGGCAGCCCCCGATGTCGACGCCGTGGCCGAGGCGCCCGAGCTGTCCGTTGCCGAAGCGCAGGTGAGCGAGACCGAGACGCCTTCGATCGAAGTGCAGACCGTCGAGGCCGAGGGTCCGGCGGGCGGTGACGCTCCGGTCGAGCTCGCCGCGGCGGACCTGCAGGTGCAGGGCGACGTCCCTTCTGAGCCCGTTGCCATCCAAGAAGAAGCTCCAGCCGACGGTGCTGCGCTCGCCGATCCGGCCGGCTCGGGCGTCGAAACAACGTCGGACTCCATGCCCACCGACGCGGGCTCCGGAGCCGTTGAGACCGGCGCGCTCGGTGCCGAAGACGGACAGGCGGCGACGGCGATGCCGGGTCCGCTGGCCAGTGCGGCGCCCGTGGTCGAAGCGGTCCAGGATCTCGACACCAACGTCGCCGATCTCAAGGTCAATGCGTCTGAGGAGATGCCGGCGCCCGGCGGCGACAAGGCCAACACGCCGACCGAAAGCGGCCAGCAGGTCGCGATCGAGAACAACGCCGGTCGCGAGGCGCAGGCCGAGGGCGCGATCCCGAGTCAAGACAACGAGTCGGCTGAGCCCGGGCTGGCCGACGACGTCGCCAACCAGGTCGGCGGCGCGAAAGCCGCTGAAGGCGCAGGTCTGGAAGTGTTCGGCGCCAACGCGATCGGCGCGGACGAGCGCGCAACCCAGTCACCGGGCGCCGAAGAGCCGGGCGTCGTCGCCGCGATCGAAGAGCTGGCCGCCAACGCCAAGCCCGAGCTGCTCAATGAGCTCGGTGACGCCGGCGCGCAAGAAGCCATCGACAAGGCAGAGCAGATCAAGGTCGACGTCGACGCGACGGCGCAGGCGCTCGAAGGCCAGGTGGCCGAGCTCGACCAGCACACCGACTCATTCAAGAAACGGGCCAAAGACCTCGAGTCGTTCCGGGCCAACCCCGGTGAGCGCACCCGCGACTTGCTGGGCGAGGGTGAGGAGGTCGAATCCAACCTCCGCAACAAGGCCGAAGCATCGCTCGGTGAAAGCCTCGGCGACGTCAAGATCCACACCGGCGAAGGCGCCCGTGAAATCGCCGACGCTATCGACGCGACGGCGTTCACGCAGAACGAAGACATCATCCTCGGTGAAGCCGACGAATTCACGCAGGAAAAGAAAGAGCAGGTCATCCTCGAAGAGCTCGTCCACGTCAAGCAGATGGCGGGTGGCAAGGGCGGTCGATCCGGCGTCTCCAGCGTCGCTGACAAGGCCGAGAAGGGCGCGAAAGCGGCGGCCCAGCGCATCCAGGACGGGGCGCGCGGCGTCAGCATCCAGCACGACGACGAGCGGCGCGCGATCTACCGCAATGAATCGACCAGCGAAGGCGGCTCCGGCGCGACGTTCCCCGAGCACGTAACTGTCAGCCTCGGCGGCCGCAGCGTCACGATCAACCTGCCCGCCGATCAGCCGGTCGAGGCGTCCAAGCTCGTCACGCTGCCGTCGATGAGCGTTCCGGGTCTCGAGCTCAGCCGCAACGCGACGCTGTTCTTTAACACGACGACAGGTCGTTTCACCGGCGGCCGCACGAGCGGGACAATCGGTGTCGGCGAAACGCTGAGCAGCGACAGCCGCGACATCCGCATCGACTCGACCGGCAACATGACCGGCACCTTCCAGGACGCAGACCTCAAGGTCGGTGAGCTCATCGATGCGCACA
>Ga0114932_10002261_pt1 | contig 20538 bp, 18 predicted proteins | sample 2SBtaG_2_FD_87286 | JGI IMG/M metagenome (GOLD analysis project Ga0114932, IMG submission 87286) | Deep subsurface microbial communities from Kolumbo volcano to uncover new lineages of life (NeLLi) - 2SBTROV12_ACTIVE470 metaG | ecosystem: Environmental > Aquatic > Marine > Volcanic ... | reverse complement strand
TTTTTGCTCAATCTATACGCTGAAAGAAAATAAACACTAAATGTTCGAACCTGAGACAACATCCCGCTCTTATGCTCAGGAACGCCTATACGGTGAACTGTAATATTTCCATCTATCTCAAGATCTTTTGCTTTTACTTTGTGGCTTGCGTATCGATTTGGATGGGTTGTAATAATATGGAGCTCATCATCATCCTCCATCTTTGCAGAAAGTTCCTTAGCCAAGGCCACTGCACGAAAAGAGCCTGCACATAGGTCAGGGGGATAGTAAAAGGTAAAGAAAATAATTTTCAGACCCAAACCCCTCTAGTATCCACCACCTGCTTACCCGATAATAGACTCAAGTCCATCTCTTTAAAAGGGGTATGATCAACCAGTAACAGAACCAGATCCGCCTCTAACAGTGCCGCCTCTAAATCAAGAAACTTCGTCAGCTCACGATCAAACCCTTGCGGCATCTCACTAATGTTTGGCTCAACCAAAATCAACTGAGCAAACCCCATCACCCCTACTTGCTGTGCAATTGCCAATGCTGGGCTCTCACGCAGGTCATCAATATCCGGCTTAAAAGCCAACCCAAGACAGGCAATGGTTAACTCTTCTCTCTCTTTGCCAATCGATAAAACCGCCTCACTCACTTTACCTAATACAAAATCTGGTTTCCCATCATTCACCAATCTAGCTGTTTTAATTAATTTTGCCTCATCGGGTGCAGAATCAACAATAAACCAAGGGTCCACTGCAATACAGTGCCCTCCCACGCCAGGACCAGGTTGTAAAATATTGACCCGAGGGTGGCGATTTGCCAACTTAATCATCTCCCAAACATTGATATCCAGCTTGTCACAAATTAGTGACAGTTCATTAGCAAAAGCGATATTGACATCTCTAAAGGAATTTTCAACCAATTTACTTAGCTCTGCCGTTCTGCAGTCGGTAATCAAGCAATCAGCCTCAACAAATATCTTGTACAAATCACGAGCCTGCTCTGCACATCGCACAGTAACACCGCCAATAATCCTATCATTTTCTACCAACTCTCGAATCACATGACCTGGTAATACACGCTCTGGACAATGCGCCACCGCAATATCACACTCTGAATCGTTATCTCCATATCCAGGAAAGTTCAAATCTGGTCGCTCTGCTTTCATCCACTGCAGCATCTTTTCTGTCGCACCCACAGGAGAGGTGGATTCTAAAATCACTAAATTACCTTTTTCCAATACCGGTGCAATTGCTTTTGCAGCAGACTCAGTATACGATAAATCAGGCTCATAATTACCTTTAAAAGGTGTCGGTACCGCTACCATAAATACATCTGCTTTTTCTGGTTCTGTTACCGCTTTTAAATAATTATCCTGTACAGCATTATGTACCAAAACATCCAGCTCTGGCTCAACAATATGGATCTTTCCTTGATTGATAACATTTACCGCATGCTGATTAACATCAACACCAATCACACTGATTTTTTTTGAGGCGAGAACTGCCGCTGTAGGCAGGCCTATATACCCCAAGCCTATGACAGATACAATCATACGTTTACTCCATTTTTTAAAATATCACAAATAACCCTGCCTGCATCCCCTTTGCCATATGGATTGTGTGCTTTTGACATTTGCGCATAGTTATCTTTATTCGTTAATAATTGGTTAACCATTTTTACAATCTCTTCTTTATTTGTACCAACCAATTTAACTGTCCCAGCCTCTACCGCCTCCGGACGCTCTGTTGTATCGCGCATCACTAATACCGGCTTACCTAAACTAGGTGCCTCTTCTTGAATGCCGCCACTATCGGTCAAAATCAGATATGACATGTCCATTAATTTAACAAAAGTCAAATATGCCATCGGCTCAACAAGGTGCACATTATCTATACCCGATAAAATCCTATCAACAGGCTCACGAACATTTGGATTTAAATGTACTGGATAAACAATATGAACCTCTGGATTTTCAGTGGCAATATCTCGCAATGCTTGGCAAATATCTTCAAAACCTTGTCCAAAATTTTCACGCCTATGACCCGTTACCAAAATAATACGGGTAACACTTTTTTGCCCTAAAATTGGCACTGTTTTTAATAGCTCTTCTGAGAAATCAACATGCCTTGCTTTCTCAACCATAGAGAGCAAGGCATCAATAACAGTATTACCTGTTACATAAATTTTACTATTTTCTACATTCTCAGTTAATAAGTTTTGACGTGCAATTTCAGTTGGTGCAAAATGAAAATTAGTGATTCTAGAGGTAAGTTGACGATTAAACTCCTCTGGAAAAGGGGAGTTGATATTATGAGTGCGCAAGCCTGCCTCAACATGCCCTACTGGAATCTGCAAATAGAATGCCGCCATGGCAGTTGCCATAGAGGTGGTTGTATCTCCATGCACTAAAACAATATCAGGTCTTTCAGACTGTAAAACTTTTTTTATTCCAAGCAGTACATTGCTGGTCACATCAAAAAGATCTTGCCCAGGTTTCATAATATCAAGATCATAATCAGGTGTAATCTCAAATAGATCCAATACTTGGTCCAACATCTCTCTATGTTGTGCTGTTACGCACACTTTTACATCTGCCTCTAGTTTAAGAGCGTGTACTACAGGTGCCATTTTAATGGCCTCTGGACGAGTTCCGAATACTGCTAATACTTTTACCATGATATTTTTATATTTGATTTAAAAGGCAAGACACCATTATAGCTATATATGAGCTGTTTATTATTCATTGATATTCCAAATCCAGGGTGATAGAGAGCGTCTTTAACAGCTAATGACCCCTCACCTTCAAAGCTAACTTCAACCTTTTTACCATCAACTTCAAGTTGAGCAAGGTTACTTCGGATATTACTCACTACAACTTCTGGATGTAGTGGCAATACCAAAGAGATCTTATGTTTACCACTCCCGGAGACCATGTCTACTATCTCCAACAAGTTATTAGATGCTATCCACTCTCGACAATGAACAGGTTTCCCCTTGATTCTTATATATCCATCATGACAAGCTGAAAATCCAGTCAATCCATCACTCTTGGTATTTTTTATATTAAATATTTTCGCCCTTCTTGCCACACGAAACCCGCCCCAAATTTCACTAGAGTTAGTGTCATTAATAGAGATGGTAGAATGCGACAATGTACCTCTCTGTATATTGCGATCAGAGTTGGTTTCGTAAGTCGATATTCCAGAATTAACAATCACCCTTTTCCCAAACAGTGAGACCTCAAAACTTAATGCATCAGCATGTCCATGACCAGGTATATAACTAGGGCCAATTTGTGCAATATCCGCTATAACAGCTAAATCTTGACTATTAAATCTAATATAACCCGATTCTTTAAGGTGGGTATAGCCATCAAAACCCTGATCTTTGTAATCAACTCCAAGTCGCTTAGCATAAGAAGTCAAATCAACAAATGAAGGCGCTATACCAAGTGCCGAGTCATTAAAGAAGGCTATATCGCCATCTGGGTGAGACATTGTATTTAGCCAATCAAGCATTAGTGGAACTCTATCCAATATTCCGTTTGATAGCTGTTTTTTATAAGCGCGATGTAAGTTAATTATATCCAACAAATCTTCTAAAAAAATTGCATGGTACATTGGAGAAAGTTCAAAATTACCCCCATCATCAAGTACTTGTTCAGGCAACTCTCTATTTAAGATATTTACTCCAACCTTGTACCAATCGTCAGCCTCGCCCCCTTGAAAATACAGACCTGCAAAAATTAACGCTTTTGCATTGGCAAACAGATGATTTCCCAATAGGTGGTATTCTAAATTTTGACTTAAATATCTAATCTGAACTGCTAGTGAATTATGCCAATCTTTCTTTACATCACCACCCAATAATGACCATTTTATCCAATTAACAATCCGCAATGAAGAAGGGTACGGCTCCCAACCATTACAAAATCCAACAGGATTTTCATCAATCCACTTTTGAATTAAATCGGTATGCCAGGTAGCTCTTTGCTTAAAGTTGACAGCATTAAGATCATCAAAATAATGTAGATTGTATAGCCATAATTTATCTTGTTTTTCAGCGTTCCAATCTTCTGATGTCTTAAGTGTAAACTCTTTATTCAAAAATTTAAAACTTCTCTCACCAAACATTCTTTGCGAACACTGCACAATAGGTTTAATCTTATTATGAGGATGTGAATTTTCAGGAATATCCTGCAAACTCACTTTAGGCTTGATAAATTTACGCTTAACCCTGTTTAATATCTGCCCAGCTTTTAAATACTTAACAGTATTAAATAAAAGTTGAATCTTTTTAAACATTAATTACGCAATAAATTGGCAACTTCAATAGATACTTTTGAGCTTTCCATCACCTCTTCATAAGATATAGGTGGCTCTTTCCCATTAACGATAGATTCAATAAAAGCTTTAGCGCAAGCCTTTTGCCCTTTATCTTGTTTAAAGAGTTTCATTTTCTTAAATCCAGGCCAGCTATACCCAGTCAATACCCGATAGTTATCCATTTGCAAGACGGCATCATCACAAAACACCTCGATACGCTCTTTTGGAAATTCAGATCCGCCATTGGCCAAATAATGAATGGTTCCAAATGATCCATCTTCAAAAGAGAGGGTGATCGATGCTTTATCTTCTCTAACCTCTACGCCTGGGACGTTACCCATCATCGTAGCCTGAAAGCTAGTAATTTTATGACCTACTAAATGTCGCATTAAATCAATAAAATGACAACCCTCTCCAATAATTCTTCCGCCACCTATTAAAGAATCCTGCACCCAGTGCTCTCCAGGTATTGCGCCCGCGTTGACCGTCATAATAATTGACTTAGGTGAGCGATGACTTCCAAGTAACTCTTTCATCTTAACCACATGTGGCGCATAACGACGATTAAAACCTACCATCAGCCGAACAGTATTGGAACTATTTGCTTTATTATAAGATTTATCGATCTCATCAAGTTCATCTAAAGTTAATGCAAGTGGTTTTTCAACAAATACATTTTTTCCAGAGTTCAATGCATCGATCACTTGCTGAGCATGCGCATCATGCCTTGTTACAATGGACACTGTGTTGATTTTATCATTACTCCACAAATCTTCAGTTTCTGTAGAAGCTGTAATAAATTGATTTTTATTACCATGATGAACACCACTAATACCACCACTCGTTACTAACGTATCTAACACAGCACCCGCCTCTTTAAATGCGGGAATTAACGTTCTTGAGGCATAATTGCCAGCACCAATAAATCCTACACAGGGTGTAGTAGAATCTATAACTTTAATCACCTGATCATTTAACTTAACGGTAGACTTTGTAAGTGCTTTTTGATCTTGATTAGGATAATTCAGAACAATACCTAAAGCATCAGGATTATCTAGCAAAGTATAGGCCTCAATTGCATTCTCAATATCATATCGATGCGTAATCACAGACTTTACGTCAAGCACACCAGAAGACATCATATCCAACACCGCTTCAAAATTTCGCTGCTCAGTCCATCGTACAAAGCCAACAGGGTAGTCGTTGCCCTCATCTTCATAAAATGAATCATAACGACCAGGACCGTAAGATGCTGATACTTGAAAGGTAATCTCCTTTTTAAAGAAGTCATCTCTACGTAAATTTAGCCCAACAACACCAACCAGTACAATTCTGCCTCGTTTGCGACACATCTCAGCCGCTTGATGCATCACCTCATCAGACTGAGTCGCTGCCGTAATCAGTACACCATCTACACCACGACCTCTAGAGAACCCTTGCGAAACAATAACAGGATCTTCCCCTTTAGACAGATCCACCGTTTCAGCACCAAATTTTTGCGCCAATTCGCATTTCTTTGAATCAAAATCAATGCCTAACACTCGGCAACCATTGGCGCGAAGCATCTGCACACATAATAAACCAATTAGACCAAGCCCTGTCACCACAAAACACTCGCCCATAGTCGGCTGAATAAGGCGAATCCCTTGTAATCCAATCGCACCTAATACTGTAAATGAAGCAGATTCATCATCCACATTATCTGGAATCTTTACACATAGATTTTTCGGTATGCGAACCACCTCGGCATGATTACCATTAGAAACAACTCTATCGCCAGGCTCAAACCCATCGACATCACTTTCTAAAACAACTCCTGCATTACAATACCCAAGTGGAAGAGGTTGATCTAACTTAGACTTCACTGCATCAATGGTTGTCATCAAGCCATCCGTCACCACCTTATTCAGCACCATCTTCACCTTATCTGGCTGCTGTTTGGCTTTGTTCAACAGATTCGCTTTACCGAAATCCACTAACATGCGCTCAGTACCAGCCGAAACCACTGTTTTACTCGTAGCAATCAATATGTTTGATTTAATATTTTTTGGACAAGGAACGTCGATAAGTGATGTCTCTCCGTTTGAAAGATTTTGTAGTATTTGTTTCATAGTATTTAGTATTTAATCTTTAGTATGTTATTTTTCTTCTCTTGATTTGGATAATTGATTAAAACAGCCTTATATTTACCTTTAAACACAAATAAACTGCCCGCAGCACAACCGATAATTCCAAATTCCTCTATTACCTCAGCCATATCTTTTAGGATGCCCGCACCACCCAATACAGTCATCGGTATGTTTAATTTGTCCTTAACCTTTCCAATTAAACCCAAATCATACCCCTTCATGACTCCGTCATTATCAATGGAATTAATTACAATTTCACCAGCTCCCAAATCCTGAACTTTTTCAACAAGCTCTAAAAGATCTTGTTTAATTTTATTTTTTGCATTGTGTGTGTATATATCATAGCCACCGAATAGTTTCTTTTTCACATCAAAAACAACAACAACACTTTGACTGCCAACCTCTATTGATATCTTTCTAACCAAATCTGGATTATTAAATACTACAGAACTTATAGCTATTTTTTCCACACCCAATGAAAGAATTTTTTGCGCTTGTGATGCTGTTTTAATTCCCCCACCATAGCACAAAGGCATTCGACACTCATTGGCTAAGTTTTCAATCATCTTATAATCTGGCTCTCTATTTTCAATAGTTGCATCAATATCTAAAACAATGAGCTCATCCACTTCTTTTTCATTAAAGATTTTAACTGCATTAATAGGATCCCCGACATACTTAGAATCTTTAAACTTAACTGTTTTTACCAATCCTTTGTTGTGTATTAGCAAACAAGGTGTTATTCTTGGATACAGCATTACAAATTACTAAAATTTTTTAGAAGTTGCACACCATTATGATGACTTTTTTCAGGATGAAACTGAACGCCAAAAATATTGTCTCGACTGGTGACGCAAGTAAATTGATCACCATATTCAGCTAAAGCAATAGAGTGTTCTTTACTTGCAGGATTGAAGTAGTAAGAGTGTAAAAAATAAAATCTGGAGTTTACATCTATATCTTTAAATAATGGATTACTTGCTGTCTGATTAACTGCATTCCATCCCATATGCGGAAGTGGCTTATCGCATCCAAGTTTTTCTTTATTAAATTTATTTACTGTTGCTTCAATCCAGCTTAAACCACTTTGAACACCCTCTTCGCTAGACTTTGACATCATTTGCATACCAACACAAATCCCCAAAACAGGTTTTTTTTTATTTAAAACCAAGTCGTTCAAAGTTTCGAGCAAACCAGATTCTCCTAGGCGTTTCATTGCATAGTCGAAAGCACCAACCCCAGGTAAGATAATTTTTTCAACATCTTTAAAATGCTCTTCAGATGCAATAACTCTATGAGGAATATTAAGCTGTTTATAAATATTAGAAAAGGCTTTAACATTTCCCATTCCATAATCAACTATGCCTATCATCGCTTGCCACCTTTCTCTCTGCCTATGAGGCGCATTACTTTAGCGCCTAAATTGTACAACCACATTTGATTTTTATAGTCTGTATATTTCTTATTAGGCGCATCAAGATACCTTTGCAACTCATCTATTGATATTCCTAACTTGGTTGCAATATACTCAAAATCATGCTTAATAGTTTCTTCATCAAAAGCAGGGTGGTTAAGCTTCTCAAGCGCCTCTTTACGTGTCATCTGTCCAGTAACAATTAAACTGGAATATTGTACTTTTCGCGTATCAAACCCGAACTTAGTTGGCAGCCAATAACCTTCATAAAATCTGGTAAACCTAGATTCGAAGTGTTTTTGGGCATATCGTTGATAATCTAAATGATCAACCAGAAACTGTGTTGCTTCTTCTTTATGATATGGCATAAAATCTAATGGTCTAATTAGCTTTATACCTTTTATATAAGGAAGATAGAACTTATGCCAGAGTATATTTGTAGTGGGAAAGTTTTTAAGCTCCACTGTCCCGAATTTTTTCTGTATATCTTTAAGTTGCCTAGCATCAGATTGATAATACATCCACTCCAAAGGGTTTCTAATGCATTCAGTTGAGTAGTTTCCGCCTGTTAATATATATTTAACATTATATCTAGATGCAAACTTATACATTGTTGCAAAGAATGCGTGGTCTTGCGGTGTATCTATGTGCGAAACTCCAGACTTAAAAAAAGATAACTGCAAGTCTTTCATCTCTTCCCAATCAATAACTTCTGTATAAAGATCCAAGTCCAACTTGTCAACTATTCTTTCTATGTTATGCACAGCCTGTTGAGAATTCCATCCTGCATCGACATGAAAAACTAAAGGCCTCAATCCCAACTTTTCTTTTGCAAGATATACAAGATATGAGCTATCTATACCCCCACTCATGCCAATAATGCAATCAAAATCCTTACCCCTCCCCTCTTCTTTGATTTTATCAGCAACTTTAGTAATTTCAGACCAGCCCTTATTATCAGGGTTCCAGTTTGGCTTTATATCATCGTAATAAGTATTACAATGATCGCAAACACCCTGGGCATCAAATTTAATCATGGAATCTGTACTATCCATAACACATTGGCTACACACTTCTTTTGTCATATTATTTAAAATGGTTTAAAAATTGAAACAAACTTTCTGTACGTGTTGTGGGAGGCTCTAGAAAATTCCCATTTTTGTCTTGATGGCAACATATCAGTAGATGCGTGCATCAAATGAGTTAATTTAATAGACGGCTCATAATATATTTTAAACCCTTTATCAGATAGCTGCTTGCTTAGAAAAAACTCCTCATACATTAAAAATGTAGGAGCCCAAAGCTTTTCAAAATTCTCAAAAAATAATGGACCCAGTATATACATGGCTCCATAACCTTGATATACCTCCTGGGCATATTTATATTGTCGCTCATCCCCTCTAGATGAGAATGATTTGGTTAATCTAGAAATCATTAGTACAATTTTAGATACATAGTAGTTATAGTGATATATATCATAGACAACCTCTCTAATCCAGCTTATACTTTTAATTACGTGTGGATTTTGATGAAACTCGTCAACTGTTTTAATATCTGGAGATATGACCGGATATTTCTTAAACAAATCAGCACTATCTTCTATTGATTTAATAAAATTAGATGAAAATAATACGTCATTATTCCCTATGACAACATGCTTGAATTGATTGAAATTTTCTTTCAGCCAAAGTATTCCAATATTTAGGCCGCTAAAATAGCCAGAATTTTGACTATTAAAAATAACTTTTACATTTATAAATTCATTTGACAAATCTACTAATATATCCTTATGTTTATCATTAGAAGCATTATCTACAATTACAATTTTGCATGAAGAGTGGGACTGCTCTAGTATTGATTTAACTGCATTTCGCGTTAAGTCTGAATTATTATAATTTGTTAAAACAAAAGCGATATTCATATATTTACACCTTTTTTCGTGAAAAATGTCAAAGTTAGAAATAATGCAATTATGCCAATTACCTTTAAATTCGTATAATATGGAACCGCCAAGGATGTAACGCACCCTGAAAACAAAACAAATAATAGAATTTTCTCTGAAATACTAATACTATTAAATTTCAATATATAGTTAAAAATCACATTAAATACCTTAATAGTAAATATTAATACACCTAATAACCCATAATTTACAAAAAGATAAATATAATCATTATCAAAAACACTACTTTTAATGCCATTCACTTCTAAAAAACCTCTCCCCGCCCCAAACAATATCATGAATATATTGTCTTGATTTATTATTGCACTGTAAAATTCACCCCATTTATCAATTCGAGCACCCATAGAACTTACCTCTAGCCCCGCATTTAGCAATTTTTTATATCCATAAAAATTATTCAAAATATCCTGAATAAACCAGAAAAATGCAAAAAGAACCAGTAACCATATCAATATCAGATTCATTCTATTCGTAGTATATTTTTTTTTATTAAAAACAACAAATGAAAATATAAAGGCTGAGACTAGAATTGCTGAAATTAAAGATGATTTCGATTGAGTTACAAACAATACTGATATGCTTGCCAAAACACCTGTGAATCTTATTATAGTTCGCTTATCAAATAGTAATAAAGTTAAAAAAAACACATAAAATAACAAGGAAATAACGCCATTTGACCCAGGGTCCTCTGATAGGCCGATTGCTCTAACGCTGTTTTGCGATAATGAGGCGGATATATGATTCGGATTAGAATATACCAATGAAAACCCATCTAGTAGAGTATTGCTGATGTGCATAAATTGAGATATCGATATAATTAAATTAAACAAGATGTATACGATAAAAATCTTCTCTATGTGATTTATCCTAATATCCTTGAAGGATATTAAAACTACAGTAAACAACGTCAACTTAACAAGCTCTTTATAATCACTTACTGATTCATAACCAATAAATCGAATAAATAAAACAAAAAAATAAAAGGAAAAAATACTTAACAGTATTATTAGCCATTCCTTCTTTACATATAAAAATTGTTTTCTTGAAAATATAATAAATGCACTAAGAAAAAAAAGTGCTGAATAATAAACTCCATAGTTGACCGATGGAACAAAAAGTATTAACAATAGAAGTAGCGACTCTTTATGGAATATGGAGTTCACTTGATATAACTTTTTATAGATAGGCTTAATTTTAAAATTAGGTGTTTTAAATGTAGCAATATTGACGATGGAGTGCCGTAATTAATATCAAGTTTGTGCTCAATAATTTGAATATAATCATCCCTTTTATCGCTAGAAATAACGTCATAATTAATACCACTCTTCCACGAAACATAGTTAAAACTTATTTGATCCCTGACACTATTTTTGTCAATCTCAGACCACCAAAAACTCATTAATGATTTTACTTGTGGAATATTGTGCTTCCGTAGAATAAATCTGCCGTTAATTAACCCGTTGTCCCTTGGGTACCCACTCTCTTTATAGTTTTCTATTTGGCTATTAATAATATGTGATTTATCCCTATTCCAAAAAATACATTCTTTTGCTTCTTTGTAAATACATTGGCGTTTATCATGCTCTACCATTGTGATAATAAAGTTACTCTTAACAAAAGATTCGATCAATGTGGTTACGTCATTCTTTAACAACAAGTTTGCATCTATCCACAAGCTTGCCTCATAAGAGCTAAAAAAAAGATGTGGTAAAATTTTAAAAATCTTAGCCGTCCGTCTCGGGTCTCGATAGTTTAAATCAATTTTAATTATATTCCATAAATCAGATTCTAAATCACCATCACTGATAAAAATAAAATCAACATTGCTTATTTTAATTTTTTGGCTAATAATCTCATCATAGCCATTAGTTAACGCCGAATATATTACAAATTTATTGTTACTTTTTTTTTGAATATCTTTTACTTGGCCACTTAACACCTGAAGTTTGTCTGCATTAATCTGATCAAAACTTGTGAATACTGTATTCATGATAAAAGATCCAAATATTTATTTGCAATATTACTCACAGTGTACTTAAGAGCAAAATTATGCCTATATTTCATAGATTTAAAGTCTTTTTGATAGGCGTGCACAACCTTGGATTGAGACACAAAATCACTTATGTCTCCATTTTTGTATAGTCTTCCCATGGCATCTGAAGAAATCAATTCTTTTGGACCTCCAGCACAATCTGAAGTAAGAATTGGAATGCCACATGCCATAGCCATTATAAATACATTACCAAAACCCTCCCATCTAGACGTCATTACAAACACATCTGATTTACTCATAATAGGATATAAATTTTCTTGGAAACTCATAAAATGCACGTAATCATGCAGATTTAGTTCAGCCCTAAGATTGAGTAATTCTTTTTGATCCTCGCCTTCCCCTATAATTATGAGTCTTGAGTTTTTGTGTGTCTTTAAGTGTTTTGAAAAGCCCCTAATTAAGAATTCTTGATTTTTTTGAAAATGCAATCTACCAACATGCAAGAAAATTTTTAAATCATTACATCCAATCCACGGATGATAACTAGCCACATTTTCTTTTCTTAGCTTGTTAAAGTTTTCTGGTACAACTGGATTTCCAACTACTAGAGTCTTATTTTTCAATATTGGCACAACCTCTAGCAGTTCACTCATAACATCCATTGAACTACAACCAATAACATCAGCCCTTAAATATGACAATAGTATTGCAAAAGCCCATAATTTTCTTTTCAAAAACGTTTTATTTCTAATAGAGTCAAAGGTGTTAACTTCAAGGAGAATTGCCTTATGCTTTACCCTCCATCCAAGCATTATTGTTGCAAGACCGTAGGCTATATTGGCACTTCTAACAGTTGAAACCACTTTTAATTTATTCGATTTTTTAAAAAAACGACTTAACTTTTTAATTTGATCAAGCCAAGTTCTTGCCTCTAAATTAACAACCTCTATAGAATTTGAAACTTGCTCAAGATAAGGTCCATTATTTGAAAAACATAGTATTGACACTCTATGGCCTACTGAAGAGTAATAATTGGCAATATTTATTGCTATATGTTCAGCGCCACCACCACTAAATGTTGGTGTTATTATAAGTATATCTTCCTTTTTAAACATGTTTTGTAATTTCTAACAATCCATCTCTAATATCGCCAAAACCTTCATATTTTATATTTTTTAGATTTTTTTCAATAGCTGGCAATGACTTCTGCCAAGCGTGCATTTTTTCACCCACCCACTGGTTATCAGCCGCAAGGGAGATATCTCTAAACACCATAAACTCAACTCCAAGTAATTTAAACAAATCACGACCTTTACTGTTCTTATACTTCCATTTTTCCGGATCTTCATAAAAAAACACAGGTGCCTCGCACTGGAGAATGGTAAAAATAGATGCATGGAATCTATCAGTAATCAATATATCAAGACAGGAATGTACTGCATAAGCTTGTTGAACGCTAAAATCTGCAGGTGTAGCATAATCAACCAATTTCTTATTTCTACCTCCAACATCAATTGTTTTGTATCCCATGCTCTTTAAAAACTTATAAGCTTTGGGTGCGAAATTTTCAGACATTGACACGCCGCCTAGCTTGCTTTTCAGTATTCTCTCTGGGATTTTATCTAAAGCAGATTTATCTGAAAAACCATCCAATCCATTAATTAAAGTAGGATCTGGAAGCAAATTAAAGTTTAAATCCTGAGATTTGTATTGATTAACAAAATCTAACGTTGCGTTATCCCTTACAGATAAATAGTCAAATTTTTCAATCCACTTCATCCTTTGTTTGAACTCAATCTCCTGATCATTGTCAGTATCGCCAATAGGGTCCATTGACGCCGAGATAGATGCTTTAAGATAGCCTCCATTATAAGGCAGAACATACGGATTTACACCGCGTGGAGCGTACCCAGGTTTTCTTAACTCCCAGACTGTGTCACTACCCACGACGACCAAGTCGTATCCCAGCGTATCTATCCATTTAGCGGCATTTTTACCATTATTAAAAAATGCCCTCTTACTAGAAAGGCGCATGCTTGAGGAAATAAAATCGACACATGCTTTCTGCTTTTTAATGAAATCTTTGTTCATTTTTAATTGACGCAAGCTAACCCTTTTCCTGTGCTCCTTATAAAACATAGTTAGTGGAAATAAATCAATAATTTCTATTTCAGCACTTGGAAATATATCTTTCATTATTTTGGTTACAGCGTAGGCCTGAATCACTGCACCAGTATTGACTATTCTATGATATGTTAATACACCTATTTTCATAATTTCATCCTTCTATTATTTTATCAATCCAAAAGCTCTTAGGATTAGTGAATGTACAGCAGTCAAATCATATTCATCAAGATCTTTACAATGCTCTTTTAAAGAATTTGAACAAACCACAAATGGCTTGATGCCCTTACTGCCGGCAAACATATCATGAGTCACCGAAGCTAAATCATCAATGTATCGATAATTTGGATTCTCTTGAATACTCTTTTCACCTGAGGCCGCAGGAAATACATCCTCCGGATGATGAATCCATATATCTGGCAATAGCCTTTCATGTTTTGCATCAGTCTTAGTAGATCTGTATATTTCCGCCACCATGCCGAATTTTTTATTTAAGTCTGATTCATTAAATTTATCAATTATGTTCTCAGAAATTTCAGAAAGCTCTTGATCTGTCTTACTTCCTAAGAATCTTGAATTGTCATTCATATAAATACCAGGAATGTAACGTAATGAAAATGCACTCGTATCAGCCCAATCAAGGTTAACTGGAGATAGGTAATCTTTTAGGGAAGTCGAATGTTTTGATATATATTTTTTCAGAAAAGATGGTGTGAATTTTTTAATAAAATTTATAGGCTTGTTTATTTTTTTTACTTTTGTTTTTGCAAACCCATTCTCTATCAACCACATATTTATATTCGACGTATAACGTTGGGCAGACTGTCCGTGATCAGATACTAAAACAACATTCTCAGCAGCACAAAACTCTACGAGTTTCTCTATACAGTCATCTAAATTAATATATAAACTCTGCAAATAAAATTCTATGGACTCCGGATCATATTTCACCTCAGAACTTATATCTTCAAAATGTCTCATATAAGTCATTTGAGCTCTAACAACACTAGTAAATGCAATAAACCCAAAATCAACTTTTTCTTTTTTTAACAACTCGATAAAACTTTCTGTTTGTATGTTTTGCATTTGTATAAGCTTATTAATATAAGTTTTATGGTCTTCCGTACTCATTCTGGATAATCGAACATCAAGTATATAATCTTTGTTATTAAGAAAAACAGATAATTTCTCTGGATAGCATGCATCATCTGGAACTAATCCAACTCCATCGGTAGATGCACCTGCACCTGCACCTGCTACGACAAATCCGTTAACCTTGGGTGCTGGATACATGGTTGGTACATTCATAAATCCAGTACTGTAGCCTGCTACATTTAACTCCTCCCATAATGGAGGGCTAGTCAATTCTCTATAGTTACTTGATGAAAATTCTGAAGTACTAAGGTGTGAGCCATCGAGCCTTGGTTTTGCATAAAATGCTCCTGAGTTATTACCGTGCAGGCCAGATAAAATCTCCGCCCAACCACGACTCCACATATCCTCTTTTAGATCTATGGAATGATTCTTTTCAATAAATGTAGTTAGAAACTTAAGAGAAAATTTTTCAAGAATTCTATGGTCGGCACCATCGATTCCAATAACCAGGCATTTCATTTGTTTACACTCTTTTAATTTGCACAAGACCTACTTTTCCAATATGGCGGGCTTCTAGTTTATTATTGTTACAAAAGTCATCAAATGCACTATTAACCCAATATCCATCAAAAACAATAATGCAATTCTCTTTTGCGATTTTCTTACTGTGCTCAAGCAAATCAATTCTAGCTTGATAATCCTTCATAGCATCTAATACGATAAAATCGAATTTATTTTCTTCAAATTCATTGATTACATTAAATACATTGCCATAAAGTGTTGTGGACTTCACTGATTGTCTTAATTGAAATGGAATCATCCAACCGGCATACTTTTCGGATGGAATTACGCCGCCAGGATTTAAATCAATAATTGTGCCTGTATTTTTTATAAATCCATGCTTGGCACCCCTGGCGTGTAATTTTTCTATAAAGGTATTAGGATTTTGGGAAAATCTAGGCATATCTATTGAAAAAATGGACCCACCAAAACTATCTAAAATTTTATATAGACATGCAGATGAATAACCATTAGCAACACCCACTTCTAACACTTGGGCATCTGAATACTGTGCCAGCAATGTACAAATTAGCTTAATTTCCACATCAAGGCCGCCCGCCTGATAAGGTCTATTATTAAAGATTTCAGATTGCTTTGAAAGATCGCTTAAAAAAGAAGTTAACTTCACTTTGCTGTCTAAAGAATTAGAATCAATTTTAGTCGTTGAAAAAAAAGTTTCTATAAAATCATCTATATCTTGGTCAGTCTTAAAATCATTCACAAATTTTTTCTGCAAAACAATAGGTGTTGTTACATCTAGTCCTCGCTTTTTCATTAATAAATTGCGAAAAACTTGGAGTGCTTTAATGCCTATTAAATCAAATAAAACTGTTAATTTATTCATACTTTCTATCCTTTTTTGTTAATTGTTTTTTATTTTAGTATATGCACGTGAATCGAATAATACCCTTACGGTTGTAACTCCCGCAAGGTTGGCGTACGCTAGAGTAACGGCATTCATCTCTAACCAAGCCGCAAGTGCAATATATAGGAACCTAATACTAGATATCCAGTTTCTGAATCCAATTAAATTAAATTTAAGTGCGACTGGATAAAATGGAAGAAAAATTATTGTTAAAGCAGATGTCGCAATAAGGATAGTTGCAACATAGGCAGATTCCGAATATTCTTGTTTGGAAAATAAGTGGATTACCTCTTCTGAGTAAATATTAAATACAATCAAAATCGGTAAAAAAACAGCTGTAGTTAATAGAATGTATTTATGAACAAAAGTTAAAATTTTATTTGATTCGCCCTTTGAAATAAACTTCATAAATTCTGGCATTATCACATTATAAATAGCAGTCTGTAACAATCCCACTGGTCTTACTACTTGCCTAGCCAAGCCGTAAATAGCCACATAATTGGAATTAGTTAAAACACCAAGAATAAACACCCCGCCAATATCGCCTCCGCTTTTCAACCAAGCTGTAATATTTACTCCAAAAAATACTTTTCTTAACTCAGTAAAACTTACATTACAGCAACTTATTTTTGGTTTGAATTGAAATAAACTGTATTTTCTGTTCACTTCAATTCCAGCAAAAATTAGCAACACTAAAGACATCGCTATTGCAGTTAGTGTAAATATCAAAATAACACTATTTAATGATAAGTTTTTTTCTATAAAAGAAAAATAAGCTACTAATAGCAACGATAAAAAAGCAACACTCAACTGAATACCAACTACTATTTTATATTTTCCTAAAATCCTAAGCACTGTTGTTGTTACACCATTTAATGAAGTAAGAATAAACGCTGGAATATATAAAGCAATTAAATAACCAATATTTGTATCAGAATACAAATAACCACTTACATCACTAGAAAAATAAAAAAGCGGCACTGAAATCATGACACTTACACACACTGGTATTATTGCTGAGAAAAAATACAAAGTAGAAAGTGATTCACCACCTCCTAATTCATACATTTCATAATGATATTTTAAAATAATATCGCTCGTTCTTAAATAAAAAAGTAATTCCAATAAGGCAAAGAAATTAATAATAATAATTGAAGTTCCGTAATCTGCCACAGATAATGTTTTTACAATAATAATTCCTCTAATAAACAATAAAATCGCCTCTATCGATACTCCCGTTATACTTGTAAATAAATTTTTCTTTAAAGAAATCATGAGTGATAGATGGCTTTCATACACACATTTAGCGACTCTTTCCAATCGGGAATGTTTATATTGTATCTTTTAGCTATTTTTTCTTTATCCATCAAGGTGTTTTCTGATCTTTGAGCTAGTGTAGGATATTGCTCCATTTTAATTGGATTAACCTTGCACTCTATTATTGCTATTTTGAGTATTTCTTTAGCAAATTTATACCAACTTATCTCGCCTTCATTTGAATAATGGTAAATTTGTGTTGTTTGCCCTATCTCGTTAAACGTTTTATTTTGCACAATGTCTAATATTGCATTTGCCAAATCAGTCGCATAAGTAGGTGAACCTATTTGATCACTGACTATGTTTAATTCATCCCTTTCTTTTCCAAGTCTAAGCATGGTCTCTACAAAGTTATTACCGTATTCAGAATACACCCAGCTAGTCCTAATGATAATAGCATCCGTTGGCATGATTTCTTGTAGTGCCTTTTCTCCCGCTAGTTTTGTTTTTCCATAGACATTGATTGGATTAGTTTGATCAGTTTCTATATAAGGATTGCCACTCTCCCCATCAAAAACATAGTCAGTAGAGATGTGTATTAATTTGGCTTGTTGCATTTTAGCAACCTCAGCTAGCTGTTTAACCGCTAAATGATTAACTTGGTTAGCAAACTCTTGCTCTTCTTCTGCCTTATCAACAGCAGTAAAGGCGGCACAATTAATAATAATGTCAAATTTGTTATTGCTATTGAAGTAATGGTTAATATAATCTCCATTACTCAAGTCCAACTCTTTTCTACCAACAAAAACAAAGTCGTCAGATTGTTTGGTATTAGCAACAAGCTTATGAATAGATCGACCTAATTGGCCATTTTTACCGGTAACAAGTATTCTCATAATTCTGAGCTATTCAAACAGATCTTTAGCGTTTGCTAAAGATGAATGGGTTTTATCTTTCTCTGAGAGTTGTAGTATTTCTAGTGGTAATTGCCAATCAATGGCTAAATCTTCATCATTAAACGCAATACCTCGATCATGCTTTGGTGCATAATAGTTATCTACTTTATAGGTAAATATTGCACTATCACTAAGCACAACAAAACCATGGGCAAAGCCATGTGGCACAAATAGCTGGCGTTTATTTTGTGCTGTTAATTCTACAGCTACATGTTGACCAAAGGTAGGGCTGGACTTGCGTGTATCAACAGCTACATCTAGCACGCTACCTTCGATGACCCTTGCTAGCTTGGCTTGAGTGTAAGGCGGGAGTTGATAATGTAGCCCGCGCAATACGCCCTTAGTTGATTTTGATTCATTATCTTGTATAAATTTAACCTGATAGCCAACAGCCTCTTCAAATAGATCTTGTCTAAAGGTTTCTATAAAGTAGCCACGATTATCACTATGTACAGTAGGCTCAATTAGCACTACATCGGGGATTGACTGAGGAGTAAACTTCAAATCACTTCCTCTGCGCGCCTGAGTAAGTATTGCCCATATTGGTTCTTAGACAGGGGTTGAGCCAACTCTATAAGTTGCTCTTTATTGATATAGCCTTGTTCAAAGGCAATCTCTTCAATGCAAGCCACTTTTAAGCCTTGTCTTCTCTCTATGGTTTCAATAAAGGTTGAAGCTTCTAATAAACTCTCATGTGTGCCAGTATCTAACCAAGCGTAGCCTCTGCCCATTAGCTCTACCGTTAAGCGCCCTTCATTCAAATACATTTGGTTCACAGTAGTAATCTCTAACTCACCTCTATCAGATGGTACGACTTCAGTAGCCTTTTTAACCACATCATTCGGATAGAAGTACAAGCCTGTTACTGCATAATTGCTTTTAGGGCTATCTGGCTTCTCTTCAATACTAAGTGCTTTGCCGGTAGAGTCAAAGTCAACCACCCCGTAGCGCTCTGGGTCATTAACGTGATAACCAAATACGGTTGCTGTGTTTTTATCTTTAGCATTTAATACCGCATTAGACAACATATCGGTCATGCCGTGACCATAATAAATATTGTCACCCAAGATTAAGCAAGCATCATCATCACCGATAAAGTCTTTACCTAAGATAAACGCCTGAGCCAAACCATCAGGAGAGGGTTGCACAATGTATTCAAACTTCATGCCAATATCAGAACCATCACCTAATAATTGCTCGAACCTTGGCAGGTCTTCAGGTGTGGAGATAATCAGCACTTCTTGAATACCAGCAAGTATCAGCACTGATAATGGATAATAAATCATTGGCTTATCGTAAATTGGCATAAGCTGCTTTGATACGCCTTTAGTAAGAGGGTATAAGCGTGTGCCTGAACCACCTGCTAGGATTATTCCTTTCATGATTTAACCACTCCTAATCTCTCACCCTGATAACTACCATCCTTAACCCGGTCGCACCAAACAGTATTCTCTAAATACCATTCGACAGTCTTTTTAATGCCTGTTGCAAAAGTTTCATCTGGCGTCCAGTTGAGCTCATTGGCAATCTTAGTTGCATCAATAGCGTATCTTACGTCATGCCCCGCTCTATCACCTACATAAGTAATAAGCTGTTCATATTTAGTAACGCCATCAATCTTGCTTGGCACTAGTTCGTCCAGGATACTACAAACAGTTTTAACAACCTCAATATTTTGCAATTCGTTATGTCCGCCAATATTGTAGGCTTCACTAATCTCTCCAGTAAGGGCTACATGAAGTAGCGCTCTTGCATGATCATCAACATACAGCCAATCACGTATTTGTTTACCATTGCCGTAGATTGGTAAATCTTTACCTTCTAATGCATTAAGGATAATGAGCGGAATAAGTTTCTCAGGGAACTGA
>Ga0114932_10002257_pt1 | contig 20562 bp, 19 predicted proteins | sample 2SBtaG_2_FD_87286 | JGI IMG/M metagenome (GOLD analysis project Ga0114932, IMG submission 87286) | Deep subsurface microbial communities from Kolumbo volcano to uncover new lineages of life (NeLLi) - 2SBTROV12_ACTIVE470 metaG | ecosystem: Environmental > Aquatic > Marine > Volcanic ... | reverse complement strand
GTTAAAAGGTTTAGACAGCTTATTGTCTATTGTGCAAATGCCTAAGGGTGTCGCTGTTGGTACTCTGGCTATTGGCGATGCCGGCGCGGCAAACGCAGGCTTACTGGCGGCACAGGTTATTGGCAGCTTTGACAGTGACGTGCGCAAACGGGTACACGAATTCCGCACTGCACAAAAAGAAAAAGTGATGGCTAACTCAGACTTGGAATTACCAAAATGAAAATCCTGATCCTTGGTAACGGCCAGTTAGGGCAAATGCTGGGTAAAGCTGTTATTCAGCAGGGCCATGAATGTGTTTTATACAGCGACCGGCAAGATCAGGTCATGGCATTGGGTAGCCAGCAGCCGTTATCGATGACGTTAGCGGAAGCGAATGAATGGGCTGATGTGACAACCTGGGAGCACGAGCACTTAGGTGAAGAGCTGGTGGCTAAAGCTGCCGACAAATTTCTGTTGCAACCTGAACGTTTTAATCTGCTGGTTGACCGTCGCTCTCAAAAAGCCTTGTGCGATGAGCTGGATATACCTACATCGGCCTGGAAGGCATACGAAAACGCAGCTGAGTTAAGCGCTATTTTAAACGGCTGCGACCATGCAGTTGTCATTAAATCGGCAAAAGGCGGTTACGATGGCAAAGGTCAGTGGCGCTGGCGTCCGGGTGACGACATTGCGGCCGTTGCGGAAGACGCCGGGCAACGCCCGGGTATTGTTGAAGACATGATCGATTTTACCGATGAAGTGTCGGTTGTCGGTGCGCGTTCACATAAAGGTGAACAGCGTTGTTTCCCGCTGACGTTGAACGTGCATACCCAGGGTATTTTGTCGTATAGCCTGGCGGGTGCAGAGCATTTTTCAAAAAAACTGGAAACCTTAGCCAAAGAACATCATCAGAAACTGACCAATGCGCTGGACTACGTCGGTGTATTAGCTATTGAGTTCTTCGTTGTCGGTGAAGGTGACAACCAACACTTGCTGGTGAACGAAGTGGCACCGCGGGTTCATAATTCCGGTCACTGGACGATGAGCGGTGCTAACTGCGATCAGTTTAATTTGCATATACGTGCTATTACCGGCTTGCCATTGCCGGACTTGCTGATCGCGCCGACATTAATGGTGAACGTAATTGGTGTTGCCGGTATTCCGGAAGCTTTGTGGGAAGCCGCCGCTGCCGACTGTCACTGGTACGGTAAAGAGGCACGTCACGGGCGTAAAGTGGGTCACGTTAATATCATGATTGATTCGTTTGAACGCGGCGAGAACCTGGCCAGCAGTTGGGCTGAAAAGCTGCAACTACTGGTTGGCTAAACTTTTTAGGGCGTTAATAATTCTGCGAATGAGCGGCTAAAACCGCTCATTCAGCCATTTCTGCATATCCTGAACCTGCTCCATACACAGTGAATGTGGCATTGGGTAGGTCTGATACGTCACTGTAAAACCTTTCTCTTTTAATACCGCACAGGCTTTTTGTCCCAGAACTTCCGGGACTACCGGATCCTGCGTACCGTGCTGAACCAAAATAGGCAGTTGCGCGTTGGCTTCATTTACCTCAATGTCACCCGCGGTGGCAAAGTAAGTGGAATGCGCCATTAAACCCGCTAGTGGTTTCGGGTAAGTCAAAGCTGCTTCATAACCTACGGCACCACCTTGTGAAAATCCGGCAATAATAATGCGCTTACTGTCTATGCCCTGAGCAACTTGTTCGTCGATCATGGCGTGCACTTTAGCGGCAGATTCGCGTAGCTGTTGGCTGTCAATTTGGCGGTCGATGCTCATGTCGGTAATGTCATACCAGGCTGGCATGACCATGCCCTGGTTTATGGTAACTGGCATTTGCGGTGCATGAGGAAACAAAAAGCGAACCTGCGCGTTATTAATTTTTATGTGCTCTGTCATGGGCACAAAGTCGTTACCCGACGCACCTAAACCGTGAAGCCAAATAATAACCGCGTCGGCGTTACCCGCCGGCTCATGTTTAATAACTTCCAGAGACATTACTGATTCCCTATAGCTGCGGCCGGGTACGAACCCAGCCAGTGAATGTTGTTCATTTTAGCCAGCTCCTGCAAAGCGGCTGCTACACCTGGCTCGCTGAGGTGCCCGTCAAAATCAATAAAGAAATGATAGTCACCAAACTGACTGCCCGCCGGTCTTGAAACAATGGAGGTTAAGTTAATTTGCTGTTTTGCAAAAACCTGTAAGCTGTCGACCAATAAGCCCGGGTGATCGTTGTCGTCAATGAGCAGCAAACTGCTTTTCCAATGCGTACTTTTATCAAATTCCGGCGTTTCAGATGTTGCGGATAATACCACGAAGCGCGTTTCGTTACGTGGGTTGTCAGCAATGTTGCTGTTCAGAATCTGTAATGAAGCGGGACAGTTTACGTGCTTGGGAACCACCGCCGCAGAGGGCTTTTCAGTGGCCAGCAAGGCATCCAGCGACAATGCATTACTCGCGGTGTGTATAACCGGAAGCCCCAATTCATTCAGGCACTGATTGCATTGACCGGCTGCTACAAATTGTGCCCATATTTGCTGTGGCTGAGCACTATTGGCCAGGCACTGAAAACCAACCGGAATGCGAATTTCCGCCTGAATATGTAGTGGGCGCTGAACCAGGTAGTCCACAACAGGAGAGACAAAGCCCTCGGTTAAATTTTCAATAGGCACAACTGCAGCGTCGCAGTCATTACCAATTGCGTCCAGACAACTCACCAGGCTGTCCAGTAACTGAATTTGGTGTTGCCTTTCGGGTTGATAAAGCCCTGCCGCAACCTCGGAAAAGGTGCCGGCAGGGCCCAGTGTCGCTATTCTCATTTCTTATACTGCTCAAACCACGCCAGCGCGTGTTCAATTTTGGCTATCATATTAGAAGGGCGAGCCGTAACGCCGTGAAAAGCGCCTGGAACACGTACCATAGCGGTGTCGACTTTTTGCAGCTTCAACGCCTGATAGAACTGCTCGGTTTCCGATATTGGCGTACGGCGGTCTTCTTCACCAGTGAACAACAATACCGGTGTTTCAACGTCACCCACCATAGACAGCGGGGAGCGTTGCCAGTAATGCTCCAATTCTTCCCATGGCATACCCGGGAACTGGTTAGTAATTTGACCAATAGAGCTGTCAGCGGTCAGTACTTTACTGACCCAGTTAATCACCGGATTAGTGGCTGCCGCAGCATTGAAACGGTTAGTCAGGCCTACCGCATAAGCGGTTGCAATGCCCCCTGCAGAGCCGCCGGCAATAAATAGGTTGTTGGAGTCAGCAATACCCTTATCAATGAGCAAATCAATGCCGCTCATGTGATCGGCAAAGTCATAAGGTGATGAGTAGTTACCGTCCAGCAGCATGGCAAAATCTTTACCGTAAGAGGTACTGCCGCGATGGTTTACATAAAGCACCACATAGCCTTCCGCTGCGTAACGCTGGTGTTCTGCGGCAAAATGCGGACCGTAAGACAGATGAGGGCCACCATGCACTTCTAACAGCAGAGGATACTCTTTGTTTTCATCGTAGTTTGGCGGCGTAATATACCAGCCATGAATTTCCTGACCGTCGTAGCGTGATTCATAGCGAATTTCGTGAACTTCCCCCAACTTACGGTGACCAAGCAGGTCTTCATTTAGCTGAGTAAACTGAACCGCCTCGCCCCCTTGCGGCTGATAACCGACATCGGCGGGGCGATATTCGGAGCCTTTGGTGTAGGCAATTGCACCGGTCTGAGAGGCAGTGAATGAGCCCATGGTATAAGGGCGGCTAACGTAAACACCGGAAACATCATCCACCCGATTCGTCAGCTCATTGCTCAAGGTGACATCAGCAACCACGGTTTTGCCCTGATCGGCGTAAGAAACCGCCAGTGAATCATTGCCTGTCCATTGTGGTGAGCTGAAAGAACGGTCGAAGTCAGCCTGTAGCTCGGCTTCCGAGCGCTCACTCCAGTCCATGATCCACAATTGTGATTTATGGTAAGGCACCGGCTCGTTCGAGCTGTGTAAGTAAGCTAAATGTTCGCCGTTTGGTGAGAACTGTGGTGATGACTCGCGACCGGGTTTATCGGTCACCTGAGTCACTTCTTTTGAATCTAAGCTAACGCTGTATAAGTCGCTCTCATTGACCTGATAAGCCCAGTCTTCAGAGCGGTTACCAGAAAAAACAATATGCTTGTTATCGGCCGTCCAGGCTAAAGGACCACCGTGCCGATAAGGTCCGTCGGTTAGCTGACGAGCGCTGCCACCTTCTGCAGGTACCACAAAAATTTGGGTATGCGCGGGTTCTAACACGCCACGACCATCACGCTGATAATAGGCTTCCTGAACAATAATGGGAGAGTCAGACCACTTAGCGCCTTTAGGCTTTGTTGGCTTTTTCACGCTTTTAGCAAAAGGGGTCGCATCGGCTTTAACTGACATAGTAAAAGCCAGTTGGGTGTCGTCTTTAGACCAGCTAATACTGCCCGGGCTTTCGCTTACGTGAGTGACTTTGGCGGTGCGTTGCTCTTTAATCCAGTGCACATGAATTTGGTTCTTTTCAGAACGGTTAGAGGCAAAGGCAAGGCGAGTACCGTCATTCGACCAGGCGAGGCTACCGTAGTTAAACTGATCGTCAAAAATCGGTAAATGTTGACCGGTTTCGGTATCAATTAGCCATAATGAACGCCGAGTATTGTCTTTCATGTCATCAAAGCTGTTGCGAATGTAGGCAATGTATTTACCGTCGGGTGAAATACTCACCTGGTTGGCGTACTCAAGCTGGAAAATATCGTCTGCCTGGAAAGTTTCTTGTGATAAGGCTGGAACGGAAGTAAAAAGTAGCGCTAAGCTACCGGCAATGACAGATTGCTTTAACCACATTGTTATTCTCCTTTTGGGTTATGGCTTTACGTTACTCAAGCTTGCGGAGCGATGCAAAGAGTTCCGTTCAAGTTGTTGGAAAATACGGTAAACTGAAGGCCTTTTCGAAAAGCCGGACGAAAATTAAAAAGGAAACCCCATGCACTACCGCCAAACTCGCGCTGAGATTTCTTCCTCCGCTATACAGCACAACGCTAAGTGGGTACGTCGTAAAATGGCGGGTGGAAAACTTCTGGGCGTAGTGAAAGCTGACGGTTATGGACACGGCGTAGCTCCTGCGGTTAAGGCATTGGCAGAGCTGGTTGATGGCATGGCTGCGGGTTTTATGGAAGAAGCGTTAGCGGTTCGTGAAACCGGTTACAAAGGGCCCTTGGTAATATTGGAAGGGTGCTTCTCAGCGACTGAACTGAACCTGTGTTGTGAACATCAGTTGAGCCCGGTGGTGCATTGTGAACAGCAACTTGAGTACATTGAGCAGGCGCAGTTGACTAGCCCTTTGTGGGTCTGGTTAAAAGTGGACACCGGTATGCACCGGCTTGGCTGGTCTGAAGAACAGGCTCCGCAAGCATTAAAGCGCCTGCGTGCGAGCAAGAATGTCGCCGGTGTAACCTTAATGTCGCACTTAGCCAACGCCGATGCAGAGCATCGTTTAAACGCCCATCAAAAACAGCAGTTCTGCCAGTTGTCGGAAACCCTTAACGACTATCAGGCGCGCAGCTTTCACAACTCAGCCGGACTTTTAAACCCGGATACTCAGTGGTCACTGCAGGACAATGACTGGGCCAGAGCCGGTTTACTGCTTTATGGTGTGAATCCGTCGACCGTGACTGAAGTGCAGGCAGAACTGAAGCCTGCAATGCGCTTAGTTGCTCCGGTTATTGCATTGCACCAGCTGGAAAAAGGCGAGTCGGTAGGTTACGGCAGCGGCTGGAGTGCCGATAAACCCAGTGTTATAGCGACAGTTGCTATGGGTTACGCTGACGGTTACCCAAGGCAGGCGGAAAATGGCACACCGGCAATGGTTCGTGGAAAGCGTGTGGGTTTGGCCGGACGAGTCTCTATGGACATGCTGACGATTGATGTTACCGGTATTGAAAATCTGCAGTTAGGCGATGATGTCGAGCTTTGGGGCCCTAATATTGACGTGCGAGAAGTCGCCGCCTGTGCTGATACTATTTCCTGGCACTTGCTGACCGGCGTTAGCGGCCGGGTTCCCAGAGTACTTGTATAGGTTTTTCGTTCATTAGCCATACAAAAAGTATGGCATTTATTAGTATTTATCCTACAAGTTTTACATCGGCACCCCTGATCTTTGTCAACAAAAGCGTATACTTGAGACAAACCTTAATTAAGGGTGCTTGCTATGTTTGAAAGTTTTGACGCACTGTTTTTAGCGCGCTTCCAGTTCGCGTTTACCATCGCGTTTCACATTATTTTTCCTGCCTTTACTATCGGGGTTGCTAGTTACCTGGCGGTTCTCGAAGGCCTGTACCTCAAAACCCGCAACCCGGTTTACCAGCAGCTGTTCCGTTACTGGGTGAAGATCTTCGCTGTGGCCTTTGGTATGGGCGTGGTCTCCGGTATTGTTATGAGCTACCAGTTCGGCACTAACTGGTCGGTATTTTCCGATAAAGCCGGTCCGGTTATTGGCCCGCTAATGGGTTACGAAGTTCTCACTGCGTTCTTCCTTGAAGCAGGTTTCCTTGGCGTCATGCTGTTTGGCATGAATAAGGTGGGCGAGAAACTGCACTTTTTCGCTACCCTGATGGTGGCGGTGGGCACGGCTATTTCAGCCTTCTGGATTTTATCGGTAAACAGCTGGATGCAGACGCCCGCCGGTTACGCCATGAATGACGTAGGGCAGTTCGTGGTCACCGACTGGTTTGAGGTGGTGTTTAACCCGTCCTTCCCTTATCGGCTGGCGCACATGCTGCTGGCAGCCTACCTGACAGTAGCCTTTGTGGTCGGTGCGGTGGGTGCCTGGCATTTGCTGAAAGACAAAACCAACGCGGCAGCCCGTAAAATGTTCTCCATGGCCATGTGGATGGCGCTCATTGTGGCTCCGCTGCAGGTTCTTGTCGGAGACTTTCACGGACTGAATACGCAGGAGCACCAGCCGGCGAAAGTCGCGGCAATGGAAGGGCACTTCCATACCGAAGCCCGGGCACCGCTGTATTTATTCGGGGTGCCGAACCAGGAAACTGCGGAAGTGGACTACGCTCTGAAAGTTCCGGGTCTTGCCAGCATCATTCTTAAGCATGACATCGACGCGGAAGTGACCGGCCTTGATCAGTATCCACGGGAAGACTGGCCGCCGGTGGTTACCGTATTCTGGGCTTTCCGGATAATGGTCGGCGTGGGCATGCTGATGGTACTTGCTGGACTCTGGTCGGGCTTCCAACGCCTGCGCGGCAAACTGTATGACAACAAAACCTTGCTGCGTTTCAGTTTATTTATGGGACCTATGGGCTTTGTGGCGGTCATTGCCGGCTGGATAGTCACCGAAGTGGGGCGTCAGCCTTGGGTGGTCTACGGCCTGCTGCGCACCGCCGATGCGGCATCGCCCATCGACAAAGCCGGTGTGGCGGGCAGCCTGATAGCCTTTATTGTGGTGTACTTCCTCGTTTTTGGTGCGGGTACCTTCTACATTCTGCGCAAAATGGCGGGGAACCCTGAACAGGTAGCCATTCCCGATTACGCGAAGCATAAGCCCACTATGGCCGCTGAGCGCATCTACGATGAGGAGGTGTAAGCTATGGATTACGCACTGATTTGGGCAATATTAATTTCGGTCGCCGTATTTGCTTACGTCGCACTCGATGGCTTTGACCTGGGGATAGCGCTGCTGTTCCCCTGGTTCAAAAAAGAAGAAGACCGTGACGTGATGATGAACACCGTGGCGCCGGTCTGGGACGGTAACGAAACCTGGCTGGTGTTGGGCGGTGGTGGTCTGCTGGCGGTGTTCCCGCTGGCTTACTCGGTGCTGATGCCGGCGCTGTATATGCCTGTTATTGCCATGTTGCTGGGGCTTATTTTCCGCGGCGTGGCCTTTGAGTACCGTTTTAAAACCAAACGCGCCAAAGGTATCTGGGATTTATCCTTTATTACCGGCTCGCTGATAGCGGCAATGAGTCAGGGCATTATGCTGGGCGCTATGCTGCAGGGCATTCAGGTAACAGACCGCGCTTATTCCGGAGGTTGGTTCGACTGGCTGACGCCATTTACTATTTTCTGTGGTGTGGCGGTAGTTATTGGCTACATGATGCTGGGCGCGACCTGGCTGGTGATGAAAACCAGCGGCGACCTGCAGCGTCAAAGCTACCGTGCCGGCTGGTACACCACGATATTGCTGGTGGCCTGCATAGCCTTTGTGAGCCTTTACTTACCTTATGTCGATATGTTTATTGCCGAGCGCTGGTTCACTTACCCGGCCTCCGTTGGCCTGTGGGCTTTGCCGATACTGCTGGCGGTGATGACCATTGGTTTGCTGCGTTCTCTGCATAGAAAACAGGAAGGGCGCCCCTACCTATGGGGTTTGGGCATGTTCCTGCTGGCTTACACCGGCTTTGCGGTCAGCATATTCCCGTATCTTGTACCCCGCAGCATTACCCTGTGGGAAGCCGCTGCACCGGACAACAGCCTGAAGTTCTTACTCGTGGGCGCCGTATTCCTGTTGCCGATGATCTTCGCTTACACCGGTTATACCTACTGGGTGTTCCGCGGCAAGGTTGACCCTGACAGCGGATACCACGACTGATGAAGCCTGTATTTAAAAAGTGGCTGTGGTTTGTTGGCTTATGGTGTATGGGCGTACTGGCGGTCACCTTAGTAGGTGGCCTTATCCGCTGGGCTTTACTCTAAGCTTGCGCTAGGCTAAAGGAAAATTACTGCCCGGGATAATTAAAATGAAACCGCTATTTAAAATATTAAGTTCAGTTTCGCTTGGCGTTACTTTGCTGGCCAGTGCACCTGTTTGGGCGCAAAGCGCAGACAGCATTCGTAATACCGCCAAAGAAACGCTGGAGGCGTTTAACATTCCGGGGTTGGCCGTTGTTGCGGTTAAAGACGGCGAAGTGATTTTAGCTGAAGGCTTCGGTGTGCGTGATATAGACAGCGGCGAGCCGGTGAATGCCAATACACTGTTTGGTATTGCCTCAAACACCAAAGCCTTTACCGCAGCAGCTATGGCAACGCTGGTAGAACAGGGCAAACTAAACTGGGACGACAAAGTTATAGACTACATTCCTGAGTTTCGTTTGGCCGACCCGGCTATTACTCAATCTCTAACAATTCGCGATATCCTGAGTCACCGCTCGGGCCTTGGTCTGGGAGCGGGCGACCTAATGATCTGGCCTAACACCGATAAGTCCACCAGCGATATTCTTGCCGGGCTGGCGCACGTACCTATTGACCACGGTTTGCGCGAGCGTTTCGCCTACAACAACTTGATGTTCGTAACGGCCGGTGAAGTTATCCACCGGGTTACGGGCATGCCATACAGAGAATACGTTGAGAAAACCTTTTTTCAGCCTTTGAATATGGACGAGAGTGTTATTGGTTTTTCGCATATACCTGAAAGTAATGACAACGTTGCGGTAGGCACTATTGAAATGAACGGTGAGCTGCATCGTTTCCCGCTAGATTTTCTTGAAGATTTTGGTGCAGCAGGTGCGACCGCAGCAAGTGTTGATGATTTAAGTAACTGGTTGATCACTCAGCTGCAGGGCGGCGTGAGCCCATCGGGTGACCGTATTTTTTCAGAAGCCTCGCAACAGGCCATGTGGCAGTTAACGACGCCGTTGGGTACATCACCTGATGCTGCTGAACAAGGCACGTATTTTGGTGGTTACGGCATGGGCTGGTTCGTAAAAGACTACCAGGGCGTAAAGCGGGTGTATCACAGTGGCGGTATTCTGGGCATGTTGTCGCTGACCACACTGATACCTGAAAAGAACTTTGGCATGGTGGTTCTGAGTAACCAGCAGGCTTTTGGTGGTTTAACCGCAATTACCGAAGAAGCCTTAGAAGACCTGTTAGATTTGCCCAACCGCGACTGGGTGGAGGAAGAGCAGCAAAAATATCAGGCCTTTATGAAAAGAAAAGCCGAGTTCGCGGTAGAGGAGCCTGAAGAAATAAGAGAGGCGCTTCCGCTTAAAAGCTACGCCGGTACTTATAATGACGCCTGGTACGGCGACGTAGAAATTAGCTACGAGCAGGAAAAGCTGCGCATCAACTTTACGCACACTCCTATGCTGCAGGGCACCTTAGAGCATTATAACGACGATACTTTTATTGTGCGCTGGGACGAGCCTTTACTGGAGGCTGATGCGTTTATCGACTTTAGCGTGAACCGCAATAATGAAGTGCACAGTGCAACGCTGGAAGCCGTAGCGCCTTATACAGATTTCAGCTTCGATTTCCATAACCTGAATTTGAAAAAACAGAAGCAGGAAACCGGTGATTAAAAGATTCAGCAGCCAGAGCCTTCTGGCTGCTTATTTTCAGACGTTCTAGCCTTTACTCAATTCGTCATCGAGTTTCGTTGCCCGCTGGAAAGCGGGGCGCTTCTCAATTCGTTCAACATAACGTTTGAATGAGTCGCGCTCCTCCAGTGTTTTGAACTGCATGCCCCAGCTAATATGACTACCAACGTATACATCTGCCGCGGTAAACTGCTCGCCACAAATATAAGGTCCTTTAGAAACGGCTAATTCAAGAGCTTTCAGGACATCGTCGTGACTACCAGAGCCAACCATTCGCAGGTTATCTTCAAGGTTCCAGCCACAGGCTTTCGCGCTGTTTGCCATTTCTACCGGGCCGGCCGCAAAGAATAACCAACGGTAGTAAGTTCCCCGTTCCGGGCTGTCCAGTGGTGGAGCTAAGTTCTTTTCCGGAAACTGATCGGCCAGGTAGGCACAAATAGCCGCGGTTTCCGTAACAACCAAGTCGCCGTGTTGTATTGCCGGTACCTTACCTAACGGATTAACTTTCAGATACTCGGGCGTTTTCATCTCGCCATTGTAATTAAGTACTTTGACCGTATACGGCTGGCCAACCTCTTCCAGCATACGACGAACAATGCGTGCCCGGGACTCAGGGTTAGTATAAAAAACGATTTCTTTGGTATTTTTAGACATATTTTCTTTCATAGCTCAGCTCCTTTTTATTATGGGTTTTACTTCTGATAAGAACTATATTGGTTATATAGGTCATAATTAGTCCTATATAAAAATATTTATCAAAATTTATTTTCACCACCTTTTATCAGGAAAATTATGAACGGCCCGACAACACGAGTACTCGCCTTACTGGAGTTATTGCAGTCTCACAAACGTTTGAGTGGCACTGAAATTGCAGAAATGCTAGGCGTGGATAAACGCACGGTCAGGCGCTATATCAGTGCGCTTGAGGAGTTGGGTATTCCGGTTACCACAGAGCATGGCCCTCATGGAGGCTATATGTTGGTTGCCGGTTTTAAGCTGCCGCCGATGATGTTTACTCATGAAGAAACGCTGGCGCTCTCGCTAGGCTTGTTGGCCGCGAAGAGTCTTCAGCTGACCGATGCCTCGCCTGCGTTGACCAGCGTTCAGGCAAAACTTGAGCGCGTTATGCCAGAGCATATTCAGGCAAGGGCTCGTTCCATTACTCAGCATACAAACCTGTTATTGCCCGACTCAGGGCTGCCGCAGGAGCATTCGTTATTAATGCCATTAATGGAAGCCATAGAGAGCCAGCGGCGGGTACAAGTTGTGTATGTGGGCAAAGCCGAGCCCGGGCAGCGGCGCAAGCTAGACCCATATGGTATGTTTTATAGACTAGGGCATTGGTATATAGGCGGATTCTGCCATTTGCGACAGGCACTGCGCACCTTTCGATTAGATCGTTTAGCCGAGGTGACACTACTTAAAGAAACCTTTGAAAGGCCTTTAAACTACAACGCTGCCGAACAGTTCAAACAAAGCCTGTGTGCCATGCCAGGCAACCTGAAGGTGCGAGTTTTATTACATACGGACCTGGCCACAGCGACCCGCGAGCTAGGCACAAGCTCCAGTATTTTAACCCAGGAAGACAATGCGATATTTATTGAAACCGTGGTAGACAGCACAGAATGGTTTGCCTGGTGGTTGGTTCGCTTACCTTTCGACTTCACTATTATAAGCCCCGATAGCTTGAAACAAGCCTTGCGGCGCCGCGCCGAGCAGCTTATGAGTTATTGTTAGCAGTATATACGCGGTTTGCAGCACTGGACATTGCAGCCGATATTCCCTAAAATCCACGCCTGCTCTGAAGACTCCTAACTACGCGCCCGTAGCTCAGCTGGATAGAGCGCCGCCCTCCGGAGGCGAAGGTCATTCGGTAAATAGGCACAGTGGTTAGAAGTCAAAATTTGGAAATGCGCCCGTAGCTCAGCTGGATAGAGCGCCGCCCTCCGGAGGCGGAGGTCACAGGTTCGACTCCTGTCGGGCGCGCCATTTCCTTGGCCTGTAGCGATTTTCTTCCTTTCGTATTTATTCCAAACTCCATTCTTTAATAATTTTTCGGCGTGACTGTTAGCTGTTTTGGCTGATTTTGCGGTGGATCAGGGCTGTGACAAATCTGTGACAGATTTGTGCCACATAAAATTTTCCTTTGATCGGTGAACGCAAAAAATGACCTTTAGCTTACTGTTTGGAGTTGTAATCCTCTCGGAAAATCGGAGCAGTTTTAGTAGAAAATTCATCTAAACTAAAGCAAAAGAGTTTTCTATGCGCAAATCACTACAGTCTATTGCAGTTGTGGTGGTGGAGATGGAAATGGCTTAAACCACTCTTCATGAACTTTGCAATTCTCGCTATTAGGTTCTGGGTAGGCTTGTTTCACTCGCACGTGAAGTGGCATTGAAACACAGTTACCAAATATTAGAGCCTCCCCGGGAACCGATTGTTTAATCTTGTTAGCAAAATCATCTGAAAAGTAAGGAAGTATGGCGTATACGTACTTCATATCTATCTCGTTTTGTATGCGGTGGATTATGAAGTTTGAGCATTGGGATAAAACAGTTTCAGACAACTCTGAGGGGCGTTGTGATGACACCAATAAATACAATGCGTATTTTCTACCCTCTCGCGCAATCTGTTCGAATATATTTTCACGAAGCAGATACTTAGAATCTTTCTTGATGTAGCGATGAGCTTCATCTAGCACCAGATGTATAGGCTTCTCCCTTCTAGCGGAGCCTTTCAGTTTTTTCCGTGACGTGAAATGAAGCCTTGAGGTTACAGAAGTTAATGTTTCTAGTGCATCCTTTGATAGCTCGCTGGTGTCGATAATCACCATGTTAGTCTTTTCTGGTACTGTTTTATCAGACTGCCACAACCAATCAAGGTATTGATCAATATTTGTTGTTCCTACGGGTGACTTTCGCATGAAAGCGCAATCAGGGTTGTCCAAGAAAAAATCCAATCGTGTCATCATCGTAGACGTGTATTCCCTTACTCGGCCATTACCTCTAGCATCTTCTTCTAATAATGTAAGATTCGCTGCCTGTTTCAAAAACTCATAGTTGAAATACTCTTCGCCAGACGCTCTATAGTCCATAACTTCTCGTAGAGTATCTTTATTAATTCTGTTTTCAACTAACTCTACTGCCCTCATTAACTTGCCATCGTTTCTACCCCAATCGATGGTGCAACTTGCATTCAAGTTATGTAAATCCTGTAACACACCTTCCTGCTGACATGCGCGTTGGAGATCATCATCCATCTCTATAAGTGTTAAAATTCCATAAAGTATGCCTTGTGCGGTAGTAATAATTGCTGTATCACTGTCACCTTGAGCTTGTAGTATATGGATTAGATTACAGATCTTAAATCTGAGGTAGTTGATGAGCTTTTGCCTATCATCCCCTTCGTGGGTCGCGATCATATAAAACTTATAACTTTCCTGAAGTACCTTGTCCCAGAAGGGGCGTTGGGTGGCATCCGTAGCCATTAGGAACGAACTCCATTCGTCAATATTCATCAAGAAGTGAGGAAGGTAAAACGGTTCGACGCCGTCTTCAGTAGCTTCAATGTTTGGCTTTAATAACCTAACCTTTATATACGGGCTGATTTCGTGTCCTGTAAAAGCATTTTTATACTCGCCGTTGACGTCAAAAATTAGTATTCGCGAACCAATAGCAGAGTTATTTTTCTTCTTATGAATTTCTTGGATTATGTGAGCTATTGTATTTGACTTGCCGCTACCAGAGTTACCGAGTACAGCGGAGTGAATATTGAAAAATGAATTGATCGAGATGTCTATCGGGTAGTTAATCAGGTTTTTACTCTCTCCGAGAAAAAAGCTCTGATGAATTGCTTTGCTTAGCTCTTTATCTTTACCTGTTTGAAGGATTAGTTCCATATCCTCGAATGTAACGACGTTTACTTCACTATATATTCCAGGGAAGATCCCGACCCCAAGATTGAACCGGTCATCTCTTGTGATTGTACCTATAGGCTTCAAGAGTAGTTCACGATTACTATCAAAATCATAAGCGGCTGAATCTAGTTTGGTATCGCTATCAAAAATTGACATAACTTCGCAGATTAACTGCTCACCCACCGAGTTGGTTGTCTTTAAGTAGCTTCCGATATTACCAAAATAATACACAGTGCCAGCAAGGTTAACGGAGTTACCTCTTATCTCTGACGAGATCTTTACTCGGAATTGATTGAAATTTACCGAAACAATTTTTCCAATCTTCATTTTGCACCCTTGATTGACTTCAAAGATTTGATAAATTCTTCAAGAATTTCGATATCTTTGCTGCGATCTAAATCAGGAATAAAGTTATTTACAATAAAGTTGAAATAATGAACCTTTTCCTTTGAGTGTGCTGCACCGGTTCCATCAGAACTATCAATCTCTCCTGATATCTGATAAATCCGTCTGTCCGTCAGTTTTGTGAGGTTTTCAGAAGGATGATAGTTACCAAAAATAACAACGCTAAGGCTTGAATTTGATGCCAGAGCAGAATAAATGGCATTGTTTATATGTTCATCACTAAAGCTATAGCCAATAACTATTAACACCCCATGTTGCAGTAAGAGCTTGTTTTGAAACTCCCTAATTAGATCAGCATACGGGGAGCCTAAGCTCTTATTTTGTTTTAGCGGCGTGGGATAGATCAGTACGTTCTTGTCTTTGGGTGGCTCATTAGGAACTACATCAACCTCTTTAATGTTGAAAAATGAGTTGTCATCTGACTCGATCCAACTAACCGATCCATGAAGCTTGTAAAGATAAACCATGTTTTCCAGAGGCTCATACTTTTCGACGCTTGGATCAACCTTTCGTGAGAATGTGTAAGAAAAACGCGCTGGATTAAATGTACGAGACAGGCCACTACTGAAGCCGTTGTTGTAGTTAATATTCAGATAGCCTAATGCAGTTTCGCTAAGTAAGTCGTTGTTAGTAGTGAATACGTTGACTCTCGCTAGATCCTTATTTCGTAATGCTAATTTCTGATAGAGCTTTTTATACAAATTCAGGGATTCTTCAGCCTTAGCATCTGTGCAGTCAATATTGATAGATGAGTAAATTTGGGACTCAATCAAGTTGATAAGGAAATCGTTCAGGCTATCTTTTTCGTTAACACCTTTTGAATATTCTCGCTTTGAATAGAGTGTACCTAGTATGTCTTCTAAATTGTCTGGAGAGCCGTCCCGAACAGAGTTGAATAGTGCTTTCACATCATCGTGCTTTAGATTGTTAGTCTGAGATGCTAAGTCAGTCGCAGTTGTTTCATCCTTTACTTTTTTGTCCACTATTTCGATAAGCTCGGCCATAGCTGGGATAGCACCTGAGCTAACTCCTGCGCCTAGTAAAAAGTGAAGATTTTTAATATTTGTTAGATCTGATAACTTACTTCTGATCTTCTCGATACCATCTTCAACACTCTCATTATCACCAAGCAGACTATCCTGCCCCTGTTTGAATATTAGACAGTCCTTCGCGAGTTTTTTATCTTCACTCATATTATCAATTCCCTCTAATACACTTTTAAGCCTCTTTCTTTCAGAATGCTCTGTGAAAATCTTGTGCTAATGTATAAATAGTTTTCCCGTTATGAGTGATCCTCACTGGGCCGCCGTCTTCTAGCTTAGTCAGAAGCTTCTTAACTCCCCAGCCTCCCTTATTAATAGGGTGAGTACAAGTGATTTTCTCTGGAGAGATGAAACTATGAAGCCCATCCAGACTACATAAGACTCTGAATCTTGCATCGCCGTGGCGTCAATCCTCAGGATACATTGCGTCTTTGGAGCTTGATATTTGACTAAGTTTCATATTTCAGTCTTCCGTTTTCAAAACGAACAAACAGATATTAATTTCTTCCCTAACTTAATCATCAACTACTTCAAGTAGCTCACCAACATCACACTCCAAATATCGACAAAGTGTTGCCAGCGTCTCGAAGTCAATTCGTGACGTTGTTTCGTGATACAAGCGAGTCAAGGTACTGCGGTTAATTCCGGTATCCCTGACGACGTCTGCGACCTTCAGTTTTCGCGCGCCTAGTAACTCTGCAAAGTTGCATTTTATCATTTTAGCGACCTATTTTAACTCTCTAGAGAAACAAAAAGCGTTGACAAGTTATCAATAGGTGTATAATGTGTCTCTAGAGCATCATTATTGCTCTCTTAAGATACTAGGAGAATAGCATGAACGAAACATACCTGACCACTGAAGAATTATCTGAGCGTATTAAATACGATCCCAGAACGATCAGAGAGCAGTTGAAAGACTCTGTTTTGTTGGAGGGCATTCATTACGTTCGTCCTTTCGGAGGCCGAAAACTCCTCTTCATTTGGGAGGCTATTCAGCGGGACATGATGGGGGCTTCCTCAAACTCATTGGCTATCCCAATGGCGCGTGGAGGTCTTGCTCATGGCTAGAATGTACGCACGGAAGGAAAATAACCGTTTGGTTATTGACTTCAGTTACCGCGGCAAAAGATGTCGCGAGCAAACTTCTCTTGAAGACACGCGAGAAAATCGTAAGCGGGTGCAGAAGTTGCTCGACCGGATTGAAGCGGAGATTACGCTAGGCACCTTTGATTATGCGAGGCACTTTCCGGGCAGCCCTAAGGCGCAGCAGTTCAAGGAAATGCAGGTGCGCAGTCAGCATTTAGACACGCCGCTTTTCAGTGATTTCGCGGAGACTTGGTTTGCTGAAATGCGTATTCAGTGGCGAACGTCTCACGCCGACACGGTGCGAAATACGCTAGATAAGTATCTCGTACCTGCATTTGGGGAAAGGGAAGTTGGCCGCATCACCAAAGCGGAAGTACTTGAGTTTCGGGCCTCACTCGCCAAAGTTACGTCCCGAAGCAACAAGTCGCTATCTCCGTCGCGGATTAATCACATCATGACGCCATTGCGCATGATTTTGAATGAAGCAGCCAACAGGTCCAATTTTAGCTCACCTTACCAAGGAATTAAATCGCTTAAAGTTCCGCGTACTGATGTTGAGCCATTTTCGATTGAAGAGGTGCGGCTCATCATTGAGACGGTGCGTGCTGATTTCCGCGACTACTACACGGTGCGCTTTTTCACTGGCATGCGAACAGCTGAAATTGACGGGCTTCAGTGGGACGCAGTCGATTTTGAGCGTAGGCAGATCATGGTGCGCAGCACCATTGTGAATGGCGAAATCCAAAGCACCAAAACTGATGGCTCGTTCCGCGCGATTGAAATGAGCCAGCTGGTGTTCGATGCGCTTAAGCGACAGCAGCATGCAACGGGAGACATGAAGTTTGTCTTTTGTACTCGCAATGGTTCGCCGCTGTCTCATAACAACGTCACCAAACGCGTCTGGTACCCACTGTTACGGTATTTGGAGTTACGTAAACGCCGACCTTACCAAAGCCGCCACACCGCGGCCACGCTTTGGTTGGCAGCAGGGGAGAGCCCTGAGTGGATTGCCCGCCAGATGGGCCACACAACAACAGAAATGTTGTTTCGGGTGTACTCACGCTATGTACCCAACCTCACGCGCCGGGACGGGTCGGCTTTCGAGCGGCTGATCAAATCAAATTTCAATGACTTTAAGACAGGTGGTGAGTAAGCGCAGCGCTTCGCTCCCATCACGTTAACGATTTAATATTTCTTGGAGAATGACTATGAATACAACAACTCGTGAAACTGTACAGCCGCTTTTGATTGAAGCTGCCACGTATCGACGCTTTATCGGACGTTATTACCTTTCGGCCTTGAAGGCGGTTTCGCCTGAGCGAGATAACGAAGTGTTTGAACTGACCCTATCTGATAGCTCTGGCGACCTTACCGTTATTGCACGACATGACCAAGTTGCAGATGAGGTGATTCTTGAACACAGCATGGTTCATGTTGAAGTTGCGGCGTTGCCTACCGCTGTCGGAACGGTACGGGTGTGTAAAAACCTTAGTTGCGCTGCAGCAAGCAAACGCATGGGTAATAGCTTGTCGGCTCTCCCAATCTCTCAATGCCCTCGGCCCGCGGTGTTTCAAGCCTTTTTAGTGCTTTATGCCCGCATCCAGTCAACGTTAATGCGGCGCTTTATCGATGATGTTTTGCTCCAGCCCAAAATCGGGATCTCATTCCTGCAATGCCCGGCAAGCCTTAGGTCGCATCACGCATATGTCGGAGGCCTAATCGAGCATGCTGTTGAGGTTGCGTGGAATGTGTCAGGTGTTCATGCGCTGACTGATATTGAGCGTGATGTTGCGGTTGTCGCTGCGCTACTGCATGCCGTCGGTAAAACACGAACGCTGACTGCTGGTGCTACGAAAACCGCTCTGGGTACTCTGGTTGAGCCTGAGCTGCTGACCCTCGAGGTATGTGCTGATGCGTTACATAACCTTGAGTATCACTCACCATCGTTGGCTAACCAACTGCGTTATATCTGGACGTCTGGCGTTTTTCGCGAGCACACATGCGGTCAAAACCATGGATTGCTCTATGACGTTCTAGCTCGCTCAGCAAAGAGCAGTATGGTCAGTCAGCAATCGATGGCATTTCTTGCTGAGGCCGAGATTGATACACCGGCTTTCGTCTAAGTGCTCACGAAACTTTAATTTCATTAATTAAATTAATTTCGTTGAAAGGAGACTGTTATGGCTCGCCACGCGGAAGTTACTGAGCAGGAAATTATCGACGCTGGCTTAGCGTTGGAAAAACGAGGAAAGCGCCCGAATCCGGGCTCTATTCGCAAGGCACTTGGTGATCGTGGCGGGCTCGCTCGCATCAAAAGTATCTGGGAGGCGTATAACGTCAACCGAGATGACCCACTTTATGAACCCAGCAAAGAGAGTCTAACGTTCGATTCACTCCCAACTAATTACGCTGACAACGCTCAAATCTTGATTGATAAAGTCGTCCATGCAATGAAGCAGATGGCGATTGCTGGCTACATTGATGCTCAGAAGCTTTTTGAGCGACGCCTAAAAAGTCTTGAAGATTCGCATGAGCAGACGCTTAAACATTACAGAGAAAGTGAAAACGCTGCCGATGAATGCGTTCAGAAGTTGGAAGCTGAACTTGATGAGTTACAGGTCGAGCTCGATGGTCTTGCTCGGCAAAACGCAAAACTGTTAATCGAAAACGCGGAAATGCGAGGCAAGCTGGAAGCAATAAATAGCTGAAGCTCTAATACCAGTCAATGCTTCATCTGTCAGGTCAATCCCCACACCACGAAACTAAAAAAGGGCCTACTATGAAACCGGAATACATGAGCTTTTTCATGCTTGCGCCTGCTAGCCTTTTGGAAGCTGCTGAAAATGAGATGCAAGTTGAACTTGATAGAACCAACGGCGAACTCTTCCATTACCAACCGCAAACGTTTCGAGGATACAACCTGGGGTGGCCACGTGGCGATGTTCAGGGGCTATTGCAGTTCTTTTCCGATGTCGGGTGTGTTTTTTCTCAGTATCGCCTCGCGTATTCACTGCTGCCCGAAAACCTTGAGAAATGGCCTTTAAAATCAGAGTATTTGGCTTTTTATTATGCTCTGAGTGCAACTGAAATCCGGTTGAATTTACGTCATGATGACCGAGTAAATGGGGCATTTCGCGAGTTCGAATGCAGTAACGAATTTGTTCGCTACAGATTTATGATGAATGAGTTCATTGAACGATATGCGCAGTCGCACTCAATTTCAGCGGATATTATTGAGCATTTTAAGGTGCTGTCTCAGGGCGATCCTTGCGGGGTGTTGCTGTCTTAATATCGTGGTAGTAACAAACTTATTTTTTTGTGGTTGAGGCGGCCTTGTAGCTGCGAAGTAGCGGAAAGGCTGTCTCAGCCCCGGAGGGGCGACAACAGCCGTTTGCTATATCGCGTATCCACAGTACTCCGGCTTCCGAAATAGGGTGCGTTGCCTAGCTTCATCTAACCAAGAAAATTTCTCATGCAGTCCATGCGCAACAACAAGCCGTTCTGCGAGTTCGACTTTTTGCAAGAAATAGAGCGAACGCAAGATGTTGTATAGCGCATTTGTCTTGTCGAAAATATGGAAGTACTGTGACCTTACAGAGTCTTCTGAACTTAAGAACGAAGCCTTGGCTTCCTCAAGATCAAGCTCATAAACCCGAGTGTAGCTCTCCGAGAAGTCTAGATCACGCGCGAAATAGAACAGAGCCGACAAACCCGCCAGTTTTTCTGGCGTGAGATTGGACTTAACGGTCTCCCAAACCTCCGCACGTCTCTTGGTGTCGT
>Ga0114932_10002255_pt1 | contig 20573 bp, 20 predicted proteins | sample 2SBtaG_2_FD_87286 | JGI IMG/M metagenome (GOLD analysis project Ga0114932, IMG submission 87286) | Deep subsurface microbial communities from Kolumbo volcano to uncover new lineages of life (NeLLi) - 2SBTROV12_ACTIVE470 metaG | ecosystem: Environmental > Aquatic > Marine > Volcanic ... | reverse complement strand
TGATCTGTTCCGGAAGACGCCGTAAATACATCCTTGTAGGCTTGGATGCGGCTTCCCTGCCGCATACACTTCCTCCACAGATCCCCCATAGAGGGCTGTTTCGATTAGGGGGCAAGTAGTTACTTTGGTAGAATGATTTGTTATTTTCGATGGGGGTTACTGATAATTCGTCGGCTCTTTGTTTTCGGACGGAATTCGAGTATTTCCCCCCCCCCAGACGAAAATAAAGGGGTTGGGACAATAGTACCGAACATCAAACATCAAACATCTTGACATCTATGTTTTTCGGGCTATAGTGTTTATCTGATGAGAACTACACTTAAAATTGATGATGACGCATTGGCAGTAGCTCGCAGCTTAGCTATCCAGCGTAAAGAGACCATTGGTGCGATTGTTTCTGAGTTGATCAGGCAAGCAGTAGGAAAACAAAAGTCAGAACTTTGCCGAGGCGGTGTTCCTCTATTGCCGACGGAATCTGATTCTCAGGCAATTACCATGGAGTTTGTAAATGACTTGAGAGATGGAGATACGTGAGGACGTATCTTCTTGATGTCAATGTCTTAATCGCTCTGCTGGATCCGGCACATATCAACCACGACGCAGCGCATGGCTGGTTTTCTGAAACTGGCCAGCATAGTTGGGCAACCTGTCCAATCACTGAGAATGCAGTGGTGCGCATTCTTTCTAATCCTGCTTATCCATCCGTAGAGTGGTTGCCACACGACGTTATTCTACACCTGAGGAAATTTTTGTCTCAAGCGCAAGGACACAATTTTTGGAAAGATGAAGTGTCACTGTTAGATTCAGACCTTTTTAATTCCAAGATAATTATTGGACATAAGCAGCTTACCGATGTCTATTTGCTTGGACTCGCGGTTTCTCATAATGCGACCATTGCCACATTTGATCGTTCCATTTCGTTGGCAACGGTACATAATGCTATCAACAGCAACATTTGTTTGCTTGGGTAGCGACAAAAAGAAAGTAAAGCTGTTTTGCAATGAAAATTTTGCGGTCGCCTAAACTCAACGAACCCCTGCAACCGGTCTCATTTCAGTATCGCAACTCCCTCCAACCGAGACAGTCTCTGGAGTTGGCGCGGACTGACACATGGCTCCCTGCTGTTTAATGTTGCAACTTAACTTCAGTGGTCGACCTGACGATAACCAATACGGTGCTTTTCGGTAGCGGCCGATCGATTCGAAGTTGCATCCTTTGGGAACGCCATAGGGAAAACATCCGGAAGGGGTTTTCAGGCTGACTTTACGTCCATCCACAACAAACCCAGGGTAGCTATCAATAATTTCCGGTGCGTCGCGATCGGGCAATATTTTTACAACAAATTCACGGAATAAATATCCGCCTTGTTGTTTTTGATCGACCTTTATGCGTTTATTGGCGATGAGCGCAAAATCGCTTCCTTTGTGTGCCACAGCACCCGACATGTATTCAACACGGCTGTAACCGGGAAAACACTTACCCATGGCGGGAGCATGGTAGTAATGTTGCAGGCTTTTCACGTCTGACAGAGTGTTATCGGGGAATATGGATGCAAGATCCTGATTGTTGCCAAACAAAATCTTTTCAAAGTCACTCAGATTTTGTTTATACATTGCCTTGAGTTTGCTGTAATAACGGCTTTTGCGAGGGTCGTCGGCGTTCTCGGGGGGAGGTGCGCTGCCCAGATCCTGGCGTAGAAAACACGAGGTCAGCGCAGACGTCTGAGTCAGGAATTCATCCCATATGTTGTACTGCGATACTTTAGATGAGACGCCCTGAAAGTCGCCTGGAAAGCGGCACCCCTGCCATTTGGAACAGCCTTCACGGCCACGGTTTCGAATTGAAAGGGCAATGATATTGCGTTCGCAGCTACCGTAGGCATTACAACCGCGATCTAAATGGCCTTCAAACATGGCGGTGCGCATTGTAAAGTCCAGGTGTTTGGCATTCGCCAGGTTGGTCATAGACCAATCGGTCTGGTGATTCTGCATAAACTTTTCCCAGGCGTTTTGCAGACCGCTTCTGCGTTGCATAAAACGATCATTGGCCGAATGACAATAGGTCGAATTGTGAAATGCACGAACGATCTGATCGAGCTTGCTCTGTGGCTCGGGTGTTGGCGTGTTCTCTGCGACGATTGTTTCGGGATCAAAGAAAGGTGCTTTGTTTAAGACGTACAGTTTCTTAACATTAATCACATTGCGTACGCTGGCGTCACAATGGTGATTGTTAGTCATTTGTGATTTTTGTGTTGCCACAGCTTGTTTGAATGTCGCTGCTGATGCGGGAGTTGCATTGCGTGCATCAACCACCACTTTGAAACCGACAAAGGGGGTACCGTGGCTGTCGGTAAGTGCTGTTCCATTGCGTATAACGAGGCAGGGGATCACCGATGTACCTTGCACTAATGACCCTGTCGAATGCGATGTCCCGGTTTTTAAAAACTGATCGATGTCGAAATAGGGCACTGTTAAGTCGCCGTTAAAGCGATACAGCGTCATAATCGGTGCCGGTGGGATCGCCGCTGCTGATGATGTGGAAACAGCGATGAAGAGCAAAAACAGGCAGTATTTTTTCATTGTGTCGTCCTTAGAAGCGAGGATTCAATAATATACGAATTTTGACTTGTCTTATTGCCCGTCTTCTGCGTTGTAGCAACAGTTGCGTAGCCCTGCTATGCGCCTGTTGTTACGCCTTGAAGACAAACAATAATCCTGCGTCAATCTTTCGCATATTATTAAAACCTCGCTCCTTAGCCAAATTATTTCCAGAAATCAGGAGGTTGTTCGGAATTACAGAGTCTCTCGACCATCAATACCATGAGACCAAACGGAACGGCTTGTTCCCGTGTAGACGGTAGATGGAAAAATCGGTTTCATCTACCGTGAGAATTTCACGTTCGCTGGATGTGTTTGCCAGCCAAACTAAAGCGGCATCGGCGAAGTCGATACCCTGATCCGCATATTTGTTGATGTATCCGGCGATCTCTGAATAGGCACTGACTGGAAGATCGATGACCTCCAATCCGCCACGACTAATCCAGTTTAGAAATTCGTGCTTTCCCCGCGTATTAAGAAAGAAAGATGATTCGACTATGACCGCAGTTACAGTAATCAGTGTGGCCTTATTCCGACTTAAAAAATCAATTGCGGATTGGTGTAATGTATCGCCCTGGATATACAAAGCGACCAAAAGCCCTGTATCAACAATCAGTCTTGCCACGAAATTTATTTCTAAGTAGAGTTTTACTTTGGCGAGCAATGCTACCTGTGTGTGCTTTATCGGCGCCAAATCCAGATTCGCCCAATTCGTAGGGAGTTGGAGAGTGAGCCTTGTCCGCCAGAAACAAATCCAATGCTTCCTTCACTGCTTGAGATTTAGAAATGCGGTGTGACTGACAATAGGCAAGCAGTTGTCTTTCAATAGATTCGGGTAGGCGAACAGAAATAGCCATATTTGTAGCTTATGTATTACAAAATATTGTTAATTGTAACACATTATGCTGGACGATACATATGTGGTTTCTGCACCCGCGCGGTGGTTGTTGTGGTCCGACAGATCAATGATTGTTTGTGTTTATAACACTATATTTTATAAAATATAAGCAAGGAGAAAAACATAATGAAACGAAGAGTAGGTGATCCGGACGATCTACAGTTTGATAGAACCTTTGTTAAAGAGCGATTCTTTGCAATGGCAGAAGGGTGGTTTTACGAATGTAGAGCATTGCCGCCGTATGGGCCGTTTTCGAGTCGGGAAAAGGCTGAAGAGAATTGTAGAGACCGGTTCTCCGAAGATTTGGGTCCGGATTGGAGTTTTTGAAATGCACACAGAGTGGCTTCGATTATAGTTATAGCTAATCGATCCTGGTCAAGTTCGGTCGATACTTCGCAACGAGCGAAGAAATAAACCCAGGCCACCGACTGCCAGTACAAGAATAGTCATCAGATCAAATGCACTCATGGCTCGAAAACTAAAACGAATTGACGAGATCACGCCAAAAACGAGAGCGACTATCGACCCCATGGTTAATAGCCAACCGATTTTGCTCTTGCCGTCGTAGAAAACCAGGCCGATACCAAACATAAAGGGTATCAGGATTGTTCCACTGGTGAGATTGTATCTGCCGCCAAACGCAGAAAAGCCATATAAATGTGCTCCTAACCCAAAGTTTGACGTCACTGAAATGGAACTCAACAGCATATAAAAGCCACCGCACATCATTATCAATCCGATGAAGAAATAGTCTGTTCCACCGGATGTTCCACCTGCGCCTTTCATAGAGCTTTTTCCCCAGTATTAGAAAATGAAATTTGGTTTAGTATTTAGCTGTTTATACGTTGGGTATGGGTAAATATCAAGCTTGTTTGTGAATGGGTAGTGACAAATGTGATATTTTTCTACATTATTAGTGATTGTTTAGTCAAATTGAAAAGTGTGGGTGCTTCGTTGTAGTATGAAACTAGACCTGACCCCAGTTACTGACCCCAGTTATTTGATTACCTGCAGGGTGGTGGTGGGGATGATGCACTCATTGTTGACAGCTACAGTTCAGGTCCTTGCGGGCGTCGGGTGGGATCATTCTTCTTGATAGATGAACGGGTTGTGAATCACAAAGACCCGGTACTACGAATTGACTCATAATATTTCTTGCGGTGGCCCAGTGCGTTGACTTCACACATGGAGACAAGGGTATCGTTAATGGGTACTTTGAATGCGCAGGCACTGATGCGTTCCTGTCCCACAGGTGTTTCAATTTCTGCTTCATTCATGAAATGGTGACTAACAATACTTAGGTAATGAATTCGGGTTCGTCCCGATATCCATGCGGCGGCCAATCGAGTGGCGCTTTTTCCGTCCATATCGCGCAATCGTTTCAGCGCGAAAGGAATTCCCGAGAATAGAATAAAAATTGGGTTTTGTATGATCAATTTGATCAGGCATTGCATTTTTTCTAAGCTGGAAAATCTGCGGAAACTGATTCCTCCGATTCGCTGAAATAATACCTTGATAAATCGTATGTCGTTTGAATCGTTACCTCGATATAAGGGGTGAAAAGCAGGGGTGGATCCACGGGGAGTGATAACGAAGCCCTGGACAAAACGTGTGCAGTCGGGATGTCCGAAGGTTTTCTGGTGCAGCGCCAGTTCAGTTGCGTTTTTGTTTCCGTTGCAGAGTCCTGCAGCGATGAGGTTCCATAACCGATCCACAGTTATGGATTTACCAAGATGCTGTTCAGTTCGTCCGACCTGAGCGACGGGTTGAAAACTAATCATTTTAAACGTATCAGCATTTCGGGTCATCCAGCGAAGCACTTCGGGAATTTCCTGTATATTTTTGTCTGTGACAGTAAATGTAGTGGCGACTTCAAGGGTTCTTCCCGTCTCTTTGCGAATATCTCTAATGAGTTGCGCGAATTCATTTCTGAGTGGCATGAGTTGTTGTTCCGACAATGCATTTTTGTAGCGCTGTCCGTTGCGACCTCTTTGTGTGGTGTCGATATGAATACTGACTTCGGTGAGCCCTGCTTCCAACATTAGCCGTTTAAGCATTTGCGGGGATTTTCGAAAAACATCTCCATGGCTCATGAGCATTGGCACTAAGCCGATATCGCGTGCATATCGAATAATATCAATCAGTTCATCAATGGGACGGAGCGTTGCCTCACCATCGGTGATCTGCACATTTCCTCCGACCCCGAGCCAATCCCGGATTACTTGCAGTTGCTGCTTTATCCCGGCAACAGACTCCGGCGGAATGCGATTGGCCTCCCGGTCCAGGTAACATCCGCGGCAGGCAAAATCACAGCGTGGCATCACACCGATTGTCGCACTGCATCCGGCATATTGCTGACCTAAAAATTGATTGTCAGTTCTAAATCGATCCGGTAAGTTTTCTCGGGCATTACGAAGAATATTTCGGGTTTCCATTGAGACTGGAGGTGACACAAATTTCCCCACCAATCGGGCCATTAAATTATCGATGCTGTGAATGCTCATTGACTAACTGAATTTGCGTGTTCTAACTTTGGCATCCACCAATACCAATACAGACATTGTCAGCATAACCGCGTCCTCAATCAGCGTGATATGGGTTAAAGGCCGTGCCAAAAAGACGCCAAAGCATCCGCAGTTGGAGACCTGAATACCTCGTGCCAGAGTAATGGCAACCACACTAATCATCAGTACATGCAGTCCGATGGCTATCCAGGCAGTGGCTATGCGTTGAATGGCGCTAAGCAAATTGACTCCGACGCCAAGTTCGATGAATGGCAGAGTATAGGCCAACACAACACTAAGCCAATGGGCTTGCAATTGATATCCATCGAGGACGGTTACGAATCCGGCCATATCCAGTCCTTTACCAATGCCGGTGCTCATCAATACCAAGCCAACAAAGATCCGTGGGACATTGCCGATCCAGTGGTTTGTATTCTTATTCTGCTGAGTGCTGATCATTTAGTCTCCAGTCATAGGGTATAAATTCGACACTGTAGTTCGCTGCTTCTGTTCGTAATTGCTGAGCTTTATCTTCACAGAGGTACAAGGCCACGTAGTCAATCAGCGTAGCCTCTTTGCCGGGATACTGAGCCTCGTACCAGTCGACAAAATCATCCCGGTACCAATCCAGAATTGAAGACAGAAAGACCGTTTCTTTTTCCGTATCTATTTTTAGATTGCGTTCTTCGGCGAAGAATCTCCGCGCCTCGTGATCCAGTTGATCGTCGAGTTGCGTTGCGGTAAATGCGGAGTTTGGCAGCCGGGGGCAACTTCTGGAGGCACAATTTAACGCGAAGTGGACGCGAGGTTCTGAAAAACGTTCCCGGATAACACTGTTCTCCAGATAATAGAGACTTGTGGTTATGCCACCGAATGTAGGACGTTGAAAGATAAAGAATCCAGTTTTATCCGACAGAAAAAAGAACGGAAACGGCGGAGTGACTTCTTCAATTCCGGCGATTGGGTAGTAGGTCAAAACGATCTTGATAACTGCAGCATTGTAAGCATTAATCCAGTACGCGAGTCGATCCTGTTCGGATGGAAAAAGATCGGGATGACTGTCCGGGCTGTAGCGACTGATGAGTTGAAAATAGGCTTCGATATCCTCGGGTTGATTTTTTAGCGCCGTATAATCGACTCGTCCTTCTCCATTGACGGTATGATGCAAAGCGTTGTCCAAATAATCATGAGAGAAAATCTCAGTACTTGGTTCGACGGCTTGATTGAATGATGGGGAAATTGTTGTACAGCCCGACATGAAACCCAGCAGCAACACAATAATCCGATTGAATCTGTAATTCATGTTTTACCTCAAAAAAATTATGAGCCGGGTTATCGACGTCGCCAGGCGTGATAACGCTCAACCCAGCGCAATATTTTCAGTGGCGCATGGGCTCGTTTCCAGTTGCCAGCCGTATACTTATTGGCCTCAGCCAAAGTCGGGTAGATATGAATTGTTCCAAGAATTTTGTTGAGTCCTAATCGATGCCGCATAGCGGCCACATATTCAGCGATTAAATCGCCGGCATGTTCCCCGACAATGGTGACCCCTAAAATCCTGTCTTTTCCAGGAATAGTTAAAACTTTGACCATTCCGTGCGCTTCTTCATCGGCTATTGCACGATCCAGATCATCGATTCCATAGCGAGTGACTTCGTAGGCAATTCCTTTTTCTTTGGCTTCAAGCTCGTTTAGCCCTACACGGGCAACTTCCGGGTCTGTAAAAGTTGCCCAGGGAATCACCGAATAATCCACCGCAAATTTTCGGAAACTGCCAAACAGCGCATTAACCGACGCGTACCAGGCCTGATGAGCAGCCGTATGGGTAAATTGATAAGGACCTGCAACGTCGCCACAGGCGAAAATATTGGGATAAAGCGTTTGCAGATAGGCGTTCGTTTCGATGGTTCCACTGGGTGTCAGTGAAATATTCAATTCTTCCAGACCGAAGCCTTTGGTATTGGCGGTCCGTCCTACAGCAATCAGTACTTCGTCGAACTCGATGTGGACTTCTTCTCCCTGGTGGTCGCCGAGCCGTTCGCAAATGAGTTTTTTGGTGTTGCCTTCAACAACGAATTTTGCTGCTTTATGTTCGACCCGAACATCGATACCTTCGGTTTTGAAGCGCTCCATGACCATTGCAGAAATTTCCGGATCCTCGCGAATGAGGATTCTGGGTAGCATTTCAATTTGCGTGACCCTGCTGCCGAAACGCGCAAAGGCTTGTACCAGTTCGCACCCAATCGGTCCTCCTCCCAATACCAGAAGATGTTTTGGCAATTTGCGAAGATTCCATAGAGTATCCGAGGTTAAATAACCAACACTCTCAATGCCTTCAATTGGGGGTACAAAAGGGCCTGCTCCGGTGGCGATAACGATGTTGCGGGTTGTTAGCGTTTGTCCGTCGACCTCTACGGTATACGGCGATGTGATTCTCGCCTCACCTTGAATACAATCAACACCGAGTTGGCTGTAGCGTTCCACCGAATCATGGGGCTCTATCTTTTGAATGACTCTCTGTACCCGATCCATAACATCGGCGAAATCGAAGTTTGCCGTGGCTGATTTAACACCGAATTCTTCAGCGCGGCTGATATGGTTTAAAAATTTGGCTGAACGAATCAGTGCTTTAGAAGGTACACATCCGGTATTCAGGCAATCACCACCCATTCGGTGTTTCTCGACTAAAGCAACTTTTGCTTTAGTCGCCGCTGCGATATAGGCTGTCACCAATCCTGCAGCACCTGCACCGATTGCTACAAGGTTATAATCAAACGAATCGGGTTTGTCATATTTGCGAAGAACTTTTCGCGCTTTGATCACAGAGACCAACTTTTTGGCAACAAGTGGAAAAAACCCAAGAATCGCGAACGATAGAATCAACCCCGGTGAAATAATACCGCTTAAAGACTCTATTCTCGCAATCTGTGTGCCCGCATTCACATAAACAATTGTGCCCGCCAGCATGCCAATCTGGCTGACCAGATAAAAGCTTAAAATACGTATCGGCGTTAGTCCCATAACCAGGTTGATTATAAAAAACGGGAATGCTGGGACTAACCTTAATGTAAACAGATAGAATGCTCCGTCTTTTTCGACCCCTGTATTGATCGCACTCAAATGACTTCCAAATTTGTTTTGCACTGCGTCACGAAACAAAAAACGGGAGGCCAGGAAAGCGAGTGTTGCGCCAATGCTGCTTGCGAATGACACAATGAGCGTTCCAGTGACGATCCCGAATATAGCACCACCCACCAGAGTCATTAGTGCTGCACCCGGTAAAGACAATGCAGTTACGGCAACATAGGTCAAAAAATAAATCAGGATTGTTTGTTCCGGCCTGGCTTGATAGTGCAGATCAATTTTCGTTTGCTGGGATTTGAAAAAATCAAGGGTGAGATATTGGCCCAGATCGAACAGAAAAAAACTACCTGCTAACAGTGTGAGAGTAATAAAGAGGGCGATTTGACTATGCCTCATAGGCTTTCCTTTTTTGATCTAATTATCGCGGTTCGTTGAGGTTCCAATCGTACTCATTATTGATCGAACCCTGATACTGATCCAATTTTTTTCTCAGTTCGGGTTTCGCGTATTGTTTAAGGTGCATAATCAGTGTTTGATCGTTGCCACCAAAATCTTCTGAATACCAATGGTAAATGCTGGAGACTGTTAATATTCCCTCTTCAAAATGAATCCCTCTGGGATGATTTATATAGTCACGGGCACCCAGATTCAGTAGAGAATCGATATTTTTTGTAGTATACGCCTTGGTCGAAAGGTTGGGGCAACCGTAACTGGCGCAATTTACCGCATAGTGGATTCTGGGATCATTCCAAATGGGACGAAGGATTTTGTGTTCAATATCATTCAGCGTGAGATCTTCTTCGGAAATGCGTGCGATTTCATCATCCCAGGGGCCAAAACTAAATAATCCTTTGCCAACTTTTTTAATACTCTTTACCGGGTAATGGTTAAGGATAAGATCGACGGTTAGAGCATTATAAAGATTAACCCAGTACGCAAATTGTTCTGAGCGCTGATAGGATCGGGGATCGATTTGCTGTAGCTGGTTGAGGTAGGATTTAAGCTTTTTTTTGTCGCCTGTTTTTACCTGGCTATAACGGAATCTATTCACACCCGAAGGGTGATCTGACTGCAGATAGAGATTCAAAATATTTTGCCAGATTTGGTGGTCAATGGTTGTCGTATTGGATTCGTCGCTGTGATTCCATGTTTGGGTATTTGTTGCATACCCAGGGATCGAGATCAACTGCAATAGTAGTAGCGTAATTCCTGATTTTAGGTAGAGTTGATTTCTAATTCTATTCATAGCGGCTCATTGATCCTTGCGGTTGAGTTTTTATAGATTGACCTATGCAATCATTTCTGTATTGAATCTCCAGAGAGATTTGCTATTTGAACTATATTCCATCGCATTGATGTATTAAATATTTAAGCCGTCAACATTTGTTGATTCTTGGCTTGTAAGGCTTGCACTTTGCATGAGAACATGGGTTGCCGATATCATAACAAGCAATTAACAAAGGGATAATGATCCGGAATCCTGTTTACCTGTTTGATCGTCCGAGCCTTGTTTCTCGAAACGACAAGCACCGAATAATTAGCGCTGAAATAGTCGAGGGCTTGGGTTGGAACTGATCAAAGATATTCTTCGTCATATCCGAGTGGATGGATCACTATTTTTTCATTCGGAACTTAATGCACCCTGGGGCCTGGTGTTGCCCGCAAGTAACGAACCTAAAATTCATATTGCTTTGGGTGGAGAATGTATGGTCCAGTCGACAGAGATGCTCAAACCGGTTCGACTTCAACACGGCGATGTGATCTTGTTACCCGACGGTTCGGAGCACTGGATTGCTGATAGCGTTGAGAGTCCGCGAGTTCCCGCTGAACAATTTTGCAAAAGTCTGGAACAGGGTCGGCCAGGTTTCAATGCCACGGGTCCATCGGTTCAATTGTTATGCGGTTTGATTCGTTTTGACAGGACAATGGTGCACCCGCTAATTAGTCATTTGCCGGGGTTTATTCATATAAAATACAATTCATCGAAAAATGCTACCTGGTTGCCCGGCATCATTGCACAATTCGAATCAGAAACCAGTATCGACAAGCCGTACTCGGATGTAATGGTCGATCGTTTGTTCGAAGTTTTATTTATACAGACTATTCGGAATCAAGTCGTTTTACTTGACCTGCCGGACTGTTTCTGGGCTGCATTGAAGGATCCTAAGATCAGTAAAGTACTGCGGCTCATACACGATCGATACCCGGAGAATATCAGTATTGAGTTCCTGGCTAGTGAGATATATTTGTCAAGGTCTGCTTTTATAGATCGGTTTACTCGCCTGGTTGGAGAGTCACCGATCTCTTATTTGACTGCATGGCGGATGCAAAAATCAATTTCACTACTCAGAAGTAACCACCATACGATCGATGTGGTCGCTGAAAATGTCGGTTATTCGTCAGCCGAATCTTTCAGTCGGGCGTTTAAGCGGCATTTCAATATTACTCCTCAATATGCTCGCCAAAATGAATCATGCCCGCTTAGCAGCTAGTACTCCATCACAGTTGTGTTGGGGGGTAGGTTATGTCGAGAAGTGGTCAGCTGCCAGGCGCACGAGCGCAGGACTAGTCGCACTCATTCAAGCGAGTGCAACAACGCAGATGGCTGCTTATCGGCTGATATACCCGTCAATACAACAATGATGGAGTACTAGCTTTTGTAATTTGTTTTCAAGCCACTTAAATTGAATGGATTGGATAGTGATGAAACCGTGCCAAGCTTAGCAGGCGGAGTATTGCTTTTCTGACTCACCTTTTCGAAAACCGGTCAGTCTACAGTACATATGCTTTCTCGTTGATCTGGAATTTAAACAATGATTTCTGAATGTATTAATTCCAGTAGCTTCCAATTCCGAATGGGTAACCCTGGTAAATTGCTGCCGCCGCAGCACTGGTTATAGAGATAACTAAAAATCCAGTGACCCCAGACAGTGTTCGCATTGAGATTTCTTTAACCGGTGGCTGTTTTTGCCACCAAGGTGATGCTGCTGTTGTTGTGCCTGCGGCGGTTATCATGGCGCTGACCGTTGAGAGCAGGCCGATAATCATTGAGGAACACCAGGGGCAAACATTTTTATGTAAAGGTTTGTAGAAATTGCAGTGTGTATCCAGCCCAGACCACGGCCAGTTGCAACCGCATTGAAACAGAAAGCCACACAAAGGGGTCAGAATGATAAGGCAGACAGTCAAGGTCAGTATTGACGACCAGCGTTTTTGCTTTGAGTCTAGTCGTTTTTGAATATTTCCAATTAAAGACATTAGTTCAGGCGTTTATCATCTTTGTGGTTGTTCCCTGGATTTTTGCCTCTATCCAAAAAACCAATACCCTATAAAAATCGCTGCGACGATACCTCCAAGGTCTGCAATCAGTCCACAACTCAGGGCATGACGTATGTTTTTTATGCCTACAGCACCGAAATATACGCTAAGGACGTAAAAAGTTGTTTCGGTACTGCCCTGGATGATTGATGCTAAATGGCCGGGGAAACTGTCGGCGCCGAAATGTTGCATGGTGTCGACAAACATGGCCCGGGCACCGCTGCCGCTGAATGGTTTCATGAATGCGGTGGGCAATGCATCAACGAAGCGATTGTCGATTGCCAGATGGGTTAAGCTTATTCGAATCAGGTCAATAACAAAATCCAGTGCGCCACAGGCTCTGAAAACTCCAATTGCGGTTAACATGGCGACCAGATAGGGAATGATGGTAACGGCGGTGGTGAAACCTTCTTTGGCACCTTCGATAAACGCCTCGTAAGCGTTCACTTTTTTAATCATTGCTGCGCAAAGGAACAGGATGATGACCGAAAACAATAAAATATGACTGAGTAATGCCGATTGCATCTGCATTTGATCTTGTGGCAAAGCAGAGAAGTAAGCAGCGAGGCTGCCGAGAGTCAGTGAAAACCCAAAAAAATAGGCGAGTATGACAGGATCAAGCAGGTTGATACGTTGTACAAGTGCGACCGAGAGCAATCCAATCAGAGTGGAACAATAAGTAGCCATAAGGATCGGGATGAAAACATCGGTGGGATTCACTGCGCCGAGCTGTGCCCTATAGGTGAATACCGCAATGGGCAGAATGGTGACGGCAGAAGTATTGATGACAAGAAACAGAATTTGTGCATCGCTGGCTGTGTTGGAACTCGAATTCAGGCTTTGCAGTTCCTGCATGGCTTTTATTCCCATCGGCGTGGCTGCATTATCCAGTCCCAGGGCATTTGCGGACATATTCATGACGATTGCACCCAAAGCCGGATGGTCAGCAGGGACTTCGGGCATTAATTTTCTAAATAGCGGCGCCAACATCCTTGCCAGCAGTTGAACCATACCGCTGCGTTCACCAATTTTCATGATGCCCAACCATAACGTCAGAATTCCGATGAGTCCTAGCGCAATTTCGAATGCAGTTTTCGCCATTGCGAACAATTCGCTGATAATTTGTTGAAAGACCAGCGTATCCCCAAACACAAGTAGTTTTATGCTTGCGGTGATGAATGCAATAAAAAAGAAAGCCACCCAGATGAGGTTCAGCACGGGACAGGTTTCCCTGGAATAATTCGGTTGCGAATGGTGCGGAAAACCAGGAAATAAAAAATACCGGACTGCGATCTACCAGTCACAGTCCGGTACAAAAGATTATTCACCGGCGGCCCACTTAGGGAGGAAGGGGGGGTACAGGCAAGATGCCTAGACCGCCGAGATAAAATAACCTTGAACATAAGTATGGCAAAGTCTCACCAGAAAATTGCGAAGTTCGTCACAAAACAGAGAATATAATAGCGATATTTCCGTGGATGCGGTAGATCTCCAACTGGAAGTGGATATAGCAACGGGCTGAATTATGGTTTGCGCGTTAAAGCGCATCGATGCAGGCAGTATTCTAAGCTAAGCGATGTTTTTGCAGACTTAATGCATTAAAAATAGTTGGTTTTTAGCTATAAATTAATTGCCTGAATGATATGAGAGATGCAATTTCGTTAAGCGATAAAAATTTTGGCAGTAGCCTGCATTTGTAAAGATAAATCTTTTAACTCTTCAAAATTTGTGATCGATTGATTGCTTGCATGTTGTGTTTTTTGGGCATATTCACTTATATTTAGAATATTGCTATTAATTTCTGCTGTGGCGTTGGATTGCTCTTGTGTAGCAGATGCAATTTCGGTAGTCATACTATTTATTTCTTTCATGACTGATGTAATAGAATTCAATGCATTTTTTCCGTTTTCGGCTATATTGACAGCAGTACTTGCGTATTGATTGCTCTCCTTCATAACGCTGGAACTCTCTTTTGCTCCATGCTGAAGTTTTTCAATCATTTTTTGAATTTCTTCAGTTGATTCCTGGGTACGGCTGGCTAAAGTTCTAACTTCGTCGGCAACTACAGCGAAGCCTCTACCTTGCTCACCCGCTCTGGCTGCCTCGATTGCGGCATTAAGCGCCAATAAATTTGTTTGTTCTGCGATGCCTCGTATCACATCCAATACGGAACCAATTGAATCACTTTGTTGTTCCAGATTATGAACAATCCCCGCGGTACTTTCCAATTTAACCGAGAGTTGATTGATTGAACTTATGGTTTCGGAAATGACCTGATTGCCATCCTTAGCCATTTGATTGCCATCATTTGCTTTCTGTGAGTTTTTCGCTACATTTTGTGCAACTTCATCTACTGTTGTTGATATTTCTTCCATCGCTGTAGCAACTTGCACCGTTTGTTGTTGTTGATTATCGATATCGCTATTCGATTGCAATGTGGTTGCCATCAATTCGGTTGCTTTTGATGATAAATGGTCGCTGACTGAAATAACCTGCAAAATAGCTTCTTGGTTTTTTGCTAACATCGAATTCATATCGATAGTCAATAGTGAAAACTCGTCGTTGCCTGAAGTTTTCAACCGCGTTTTTAAATTAATCTGATCATTCCTGGTTATTTCTTTTATGGAGGTTATAAAGTTATCAATGGGCTTGGAAACTATTTTAGAAGAAAATATTCCCAGTATAATTGACAGCGCACCTATTGCTATAGTTAACGATATGCCAATGTAAATAATATTATCGCGTAGAGCCATTGCAGGCGCAAATGCCTCTTCTTTATCTATTTCGCTTAAAATAACCCATTTAACTCCATTGATTTCCAGCGGGGCAAAGGCCGACAACACAGGAACGCCTCTATAATCAGGAAAAATTGCTTCTCCTTTTTTTCCTGAATGTGCGGATTTGGCTCCTTCTGTATTTACAGCTTGCAATCCGATATTTGTATTTTTAGCATCAATCGTATCTGTTATTTGATCGGTGGCACCCATTTTTTTTAGGGCCTGAAGATAAGCCTGTTTGTCTTCAATCAAAAATCTACTTAGACTCCGCGTTTTAAAATCTTCCCCGACGATATATGATTCGCCGGAATCCCCCATACCTGATGATTTCCATTGCCGGTTACTTGTCATAATTCTATTTATGACATCTATCGGCATTTGAAAAATAAGGATCCCAATTTTTATTCCATTATCAAAAATCGGAGTTGCAATAAATGACGCAGGGTCTTCATAGGAGGGGGTGTACGGTGCAAAGTCTTCTAAAACGGCGGTAGCCGATTTTAGCTGGTTGGCCCGTTGAAAGGCTTTACCCAGTCCTGAATTGGAATACGCACCATTTTTAAGTGATGTCGCATATATCAAGTTCTTTAAATACTGAATAAATGACTCTGCCGGAATCTGGGTCAACTATAAAAATGTCATAGTAGCCAAATTTATTTAAGTAGTCGCGAATATGAGGATGATACAAGCTATGATTATTACTGTATTCACTTCCATCCTGAGCCTTGTTGAGGTTATCCTTTTTGCCTAAAGGGTTAACATTTGTTTGAATATACTGATATTGCAATTCCACCGCGGTTTTATCGAGTTTTTTCAGTAAACCAACTGCATTTGGGACACCGCCTGCGTTTCGTTTGCGGTATTCTTCGGCAAAATGTTTGGTGTAATATTGTTTTAGACGTGCCCGTTTGAATGCAATATCCTCCGCGTCACGCCTATAAAATAGTGAGTGTTTGAATCTTTTGGTCGCGTCAATAATCATACGGTCATTGGCCAAAGTTAAAACCTGGTTATTAATTTGTTCAAAATATCTTTCAATCTGGGCTTTCTTGGTCTCTCTTACAGAGATAAGGTGCCGCATCGCTTCGCCGTGGATTGTTTCATTGGCGGCATTGATGGATAGTGCACCGACACCGAGACAAGCGACTATTGTTGATAAAACAGCGAGTACAGTAATACTGGCTGTAAGTTTGTTTTTGATTGTCATTATCCGGGTTCTCCTGGGCTTGCCTGGGTTTCGTGAAGCGTGGTCTAAATTTTCGGGGCTAATCCGAAAGAATCCTATACTACGCACCAAAATAGAGCGCAAAAATGCACCAACCTGACGCAATAATTCAATATTTTGGATTAATTGTAGTAGAAATTATTATAAGTTCAGGTCTGGGCCTTACATTTCGTTGCAGAATTCCGGGTTGCTTGTGTCTAAGCGGACAAATTTTTGTACAGGTATAATCGCATGATGAAACTTTTATAAAGCCAGATAATACCTGTATAGGTGAAAGGATCGGCATTGTAATTAAGCGTAATGGATCTGAACCGGTGGGGTATTTATTTCCTGCTGAGCCAGATATTTTTTATTGGTTGGCATTAACTTGATATTCAGCATGCCACTGAACGAAAATCGGACTACAGGTGGAAAATCAGGTATTGCCCCTGATTCATAGAAAAGCTTGTCCTTTTATTTTCAGGTCACTGCTCACCCCTCTATGGGTAATCTGTTCCAGAAGACGCCGTAAATACTCCATGTAGGCTTGGATGCGGCTTCCCTGCCGCATCACTTCCTCCACAGATCACCCATAGACGGCTGTTTCGGTACTGGGGCAAGTGGGCACATTTTCAGTTGAATAATCCAAGAGACTGATACATAAACACCGCTAAATTTTTTCCGCCAATGATTTTGCATAACCGATGTAATTATCAGGAGTCAATGCCAGTAAATTTTGTTTGGCATGTTCTGGTATTTCCAGGTTTTGTATGAATACTGTTAATGTAGTCCGGTCTATTTTGTTGCCACGCGTGAGATCTTTTAATTTTTCGTAGGGTTTTTCTATACCGTAGCGCCGCATGACTGTTTGAATGGGCTCGGCGAGTACTTCCAAATTTTTATCCAGATCATCGTCCAGTTGTTTTGTGTTGATTTCAAGTTTTTCGATTCCTTTCATTGTGGCTTGCAGAGCAATGGAGGTATGGGCCAGTCCGACGCCGATATTTCTCAACACCGTTGAATCGCTTAAGTCTCTTTGCCATCGGGAGATGGGTAGTTTTTCTGCCAAATGACTGAACAATGCATTGGCAATACCCAGGTTTCCTTCTGAATTTTCAAAATCTATGGGATTGACTTTATGCGGCATGGTTGAGGATCCAACTTCACCAGCAATGGTTTTTTGTTTGAAATATCCCAGTGAAATATAGGCCCAGATATCTCGATTAAAATCGATTAATATGGTGTTGAAACGACTCAGAGTATGAAAATATTCTGCAATATAATCATGTGGTTCAATTTGAATAGTGAAGGGATTGCAGCGGATACCCAGCGAATCGATAAATTTTTCGGAAACCGACGGCCAGTCAATTTCAGGATAGGCCACTGAATGCGCATTGTAGTTTCCCACCGCGCCATTCATTTTGCCTTTAATTTCAACTTTTTCGAAGTGTCCGCGTTGCAGGATCAGTCGTTCAGCGATATTGGCGAATTCTTTGCCCAGTGTTGTTGGTGTTGCAGATTGTCCGTGGGTACGGGACAGCATGGCTTGCCCGGCGTAGCGGTGGGCAAGCTGTTTAATGGTATCGATCAGTTTATCGATTTCGGGCAATAATGCCGCGCTTCTCCCTTCGCGCAGCATCAATGCATAGGCGAGATTGTTGATGTCTTCCGAGGTGCAGGCGAAATGAATAAATTCTGAAATTCTGACTAATTCATCAATCCCGGAAATTTTTTCTTTGAGAAAATATTCTACGGCTTTGACATCGTGGTTTGTGGTGCTTTCAATCTCTTTAACCCGTTGGGCGTCAGTTTCTGAAAAGTTTTCCACGATGCTATCTAATTTTTCACTGGCATTTTGGCTCAGTTTTGGGATCTCCTCAATGGCCGGAATGTCAGCCAGGTGTTTTAACCAGCGTATTTCAATTTCTGTGCGAAATTTGATTAAGCCGAATTCGCTGTAAATGGGACGCAGTTGCGCCACTTTAGCCGAGTAGCGGCCGTCGATTGGAGAAATTGCAGTCAATTCGGAATTTGCCATCAAAATGCCTTTGTTGCGTTAAGAGAAATGGGCTGTAACTATTCGGTGAGTAATTTTCTGAAAGTGCCAGTCATCGATTGTCAGAGCTTCTGCAACACGGATGTTGCAGCAGAGCGCACAGGGGACGTATTCGCGCGGTCCAATCTGCCAATGGTTTGCGTTCCAACCATGAAACTTGCAGAGTAGATATGATTGGTATAAACATTGTGTTTCGAATATAGATATATTATGTTCAGCGGTTGGTGAGTAATTAAAAACCCCTGCACCCTGACAATTCAGGGTAATTGAGTAGCGGCTAATTTAATTCCTTGTATCGATGGGATTCTCAATTATACCGCCTCCCAGGCATTTTTCACCGTCATACAGAACGACCGATTGTCCAGGAGCAATGGCCCGTTGCGATTGATCAAACGAAATTCGGTATTGTCCATCGTCGATAGACTCTATCATGCATCGCTGATCTGTCTGGCGATAGCGAATTTTTGCATGACAGCGAAAACCGTCCACGGGTGCTTTACCGCTGACCCAGTCAAATTGCTTGGCGATTAAGGCATTATGGTGGAGCATTGGGTGATTGTGGCCCTGACCTACGATTAAAATATTATCCTGAAGATTTTTCTTCAATACGTACCAGGGCTCATCAGGGGCACCCTGGACACCACCGATTCCTAATCCCTGGCGCTGCCCGAGCGTGTAATACATGAGTCCATTATGAGTACCAATCAATCGACCCTCCGGTGTGAGTATATCTCCGGGTTGAGACGGTAAAAAGCGATTGAGGAAAGACCGAAATTTTCGTTCGCCAATAAAACAAATTCCTGTACTGTCTTTTTTCTTGGAGTTTTTGAATCCGGCTTTGTCGGCCAGACTACGGACTTCGGGTTTTTCCATATCACCTAAAGGAAACAGGCATTGCGGCAGAGCTGTTTGGCCTAGAGTGTATAAAAAATAACTCTGGTCCTTATTGGCATCCAAGCCTTTTTTAAGTGAATATTGATCAGCAGATTTTGAGATTCTGGCGTAATGGCCTGTGGCGATGTAATTGGCCCCGGATTCCACGGAAAATTCAAGAAATTCTTTAAATTTAATATACTTATTGCATAATATGTCTGGATTTGGAGTGCGCCCTGCCTGATATTCACTGAGAAAAATTTCAAAAACATGATCCCAGTATTCGCTGGAAAAATTGACTGTTTTGAGTGGTATATCCAATTTATTACAGACTTGCTGTGCGTCTTCCAGGTCAAGTGTTGCGCTGCATTGTCCATTATCGTCATCTTCTTCCCAGTTTTTCATGAATAATCCAGATACCTGGTAACCTTGCTCCAATAGTTTTAATGCCGCCACAGACGAGTCGACACCCCCTGACATTCCTACAATGATATGATTTGACATGGATGGATAGTGATTACTGATTTTGTGGAAGCAAAGATTTTAATATCGTCAAAGGGTATCGAGTGCCAGCAAGATAATCGTCAACGCATTCAAGTACTAAAGGGCTTCTCAATCGTTTGTTCTGACTGATAAGTTCGTCTCTGGATAACCATAAGGCCTGGATAATCCCGGTATCCAGTAGTTGATCTGGATTATGCTGGCTACAATTCCCCGTGAAGCTGACGCGAAGGAAGGTCATTAGTTCTTCCGGATGTTGCCAAAGATATATGCCCACAACAGCTGTGGGTTCAAAGTCCCATGCCGTCTCTTCCTGTGTTTCGCGTATCACAGCATCAACAAGATCTTCACCTTCTTCCAGGTGGCCGGCGGGTTGATTGATGACGATTTGTCCCAAAGCTTCCTCTTCGACAAATAAAAAACGGTTTTCCTGTTCAACGATCGCTGCAACGGTAACATGGGGTTTCCAGATCATTTGTTTCTCTGTAACTTTATAGATTATGTGGATATAGTTACTCAGCGTATAATTCACGAAGGGTTTAAGCTGTAGATTGTTTGGGCTACTGCTACAAAGGTATTGCAGCAGAATTTATACAGATGGTTTCACCTGACCCGAACAATCAGTGGTTTGCACCTTAAGGAGCGAGGATTCAATAATATACGAATCTTGACTTGTCTTATTGTCCGTCTTCTGCGTTGTAGCAACAGTTGCGTAGCCCTGCTATGCGCCTGTTGCTACGCCTTGAAGACAAACAATAATC
>Ga0114932_10002254_pt1 | contig 20573 bp, 20 predicted proteins | sample 2SBtaG_2_FD_87286 | JGI IMG/M metagenome (GOLD analysis project Ga0114932, IMG submission 87286) | Deep subsurface microbial communities from Kolumbo volcano to uncover new lineages of life (NeLLi) - 2SBTROV12_ACTIVE470 metaG | ecosystem: Environmental > Aquatic > Marine > Volcanic ... | reverse complement strand
TAATCCGATACAAGTGCCGGCTTACACCTTTGAGCCATGTTGCCAGTCCCTGCCGAGCCAAGGCCGCGGCAACGGCCAACGACATGAGAACGGTTCCCATACCCAGCCCGTAGGCGACAAAGTTCAGGGTGCTGCTGAAGATGTCGCCGGTAAACGCGGTGCCGACGACAGACATGAAGATAGGCAGCGTGCAGGAGAGGGACGCGGTGCCGTAGCCTATGCCAAACAGAAAATCGCCCCGCCAACCCGCGAGATTGATGCCGCTCCCGATCACTGGCAGTCGCAAGCCAATCTTCCGGCCAGATAACACCACAAACCCCATCAGAGTCAGAATAAGTCCGATCACAAACCCGGCCCATGGTAGAGATTGCATCATCCAATAGGCGCCGAAGGAAACAGCGCCGCCGGCGAGACCAAAGATCAAGACGAACCCGCTGGTCGTCACGAATCCAACGCCAACGGCTTGGATCACTGCGGCTGACGTTTCTTCGTTTGCGTCTCCTTCCGTTCCGATCCGTCGCGCCAGATATGCGGGCAACAGGACAAATCCGCATGGATTGACGGTCGCGATGGCACCGGCCATGAAGGCGAAAGTGTAGATCCCCATCATCTTGTTCGTACATTCATCCTGCGATTGTCATCCCTCGACCGGGAGTCGTCTGGTTTCGGCCACCAGAACGGTTTGGTAACGAGGGCCAGGAAGGCGAAGACAAAGAACCAGCCCAGGCCGCTATCCATGAACCAGGCGCCCGCAACCCCAAATCCACCGGAAACGGCAATGACGAGAGCGCCACAACAGAAAAATTTAGCAACGATCAAAGAACCAATACCGATCCCGGGTTCGCCGCCGTGCCGTTCGCCCATGCGATCCCGCGAATCGACCATCCGCCGATCTTCACAACCATTTTCGCCTCCTATCCAGCGCAACATGACAGCATGGCCACGTCCTTGTCGAAGGTCTGGGCCGCCAGTTTCAATCCTTCGACCGTGGTTAAATAGGGAAAGATCATGTCGCCGAGTGCTTGCACGGTCATGCCTTGCTGAATGGCCAGGGCAGCCGTCTGAATGCTATCGGCACCCTCGGGCGCGAGAATGTGGGCGCCGATCAACTGATCCGTTGCACCGTCGGCAACCAGTTTGATCAGGCCCCTCGTGTCCCGTGCCGCCAGGGCGCGAGGCACGTGTTCGAGTGGCAGCAACGAGGTCTTCACGTCGATGCCCTGTTCGCGGGCCTGGGCCTCGGTTAAACCGACGCTGGCCAACTGCGGATCGGTGAAAACGACGGCAGGCATGGCCCGGTTGTCGTAACGCTCCGCATCGCCATTGAGCGCGTTTTTGGCGGCCAGCTTCGCGCCATAGGCGGCCATGTAGACGAACTGGTCGCGGCCCGTGACATCGCCGGCGGCGTAGATGCCGGAAACTGTCGTCCGCATGCGGTCGTCAATCTTGATGCCGCCGTTGGCTGCGAGTTCGATACCCGCCTCTTCGAGCCCCATGCCCGCAGAATTTGCGTGACGCCCGGATGTGATCAACAAGTGATCCGAGACAATGGTGTCTTGATTGCCGCCGTACACAACGTCGAGAGCAATCCGGTCGCCTTGTCGGCTCGCCTGTCGGTAGGTCACCCCGCCGATGACGGTAATGTTTTCCCTGATGAAGTAGTCGGTTAAGGCGTCACTGATCTCCGGCTCGGTTTCCGGCAGCAAACGGCTGCGGAACACGATGGTCACCTGAACGCCGGCTCGGGCGAACATCTGGGCGAGTTCGCAGCCGATGTAGCCGCCGCCGATCACCGTCATCGACACGGGTAAGGTCTCCAGTTCGAGTGCAGTGGTGCTGGTGAGATAGGGCACGTCCTCGATACCCTTGATGTCTGGAACGGATGGCGAAGACCCGGTTGCGATAATGGTCCGGCCGGCCTTGATCGCGCTGCCATCGACCATCACGCCACCGTCGATGACCGTCGCCCGGCCTTGCAGATAGGCGACATTGTTATATGCGGGCAGCAGATCGGCATACTTGGCTTGCCTTAGATCGTTCACCAGCTCCTGCTTCTGAGCAACCAGGGCCGGCCAATCCACGATCGCCGATGCTGACTGGATGCCGGAAAACCGAGACGCCGCACCGGCCTGATGCAGGGTCTCGGCGGCGCGGATCATCGTCTTCGATGGCACGCAGCCGACGTTGACACAGGTCCCGCCAATGGTCCCATCGCCGATCAAGGCGACTTGCTTGCCTTGTTCAGCGGCCGTGATCGCAGCGGAGAAACCCGCAGATCCGGCACCGACGACGATCAGGTCATACCGACCCTGGTTGCCTTCCTCGGTTCCGCAGCAATCTTCGGTCATGACGCTTCTCCCGTGTTCGTTTGAGGGGCCGGCTTGCGCGCCCGGCGAACCAAAGCGTAGGCGAGAATTGCGAGGCAGATCGCCAAGGCCGGCAAGAGGACGTAGTCCAGCCATGCCAGCCATGCGGACAATCCGATCGCCCCCAATATGATGACGAGCGCCGGCGTAAAGCAGCAAATGGCGGCAATGACCGATCCGACGACGCCGGTACGGAGCAGAGTTCTGTTGTTCATGAAGTCAGCCTTTCGGTTTGTAAATCTTTTGCCGAAGCATCGGCTAGAAATGGAATGAAGATCGCAGCGCCGGCTTCCAATCCTTCGGCGACGGACAACTTATGCCCACGCTCACCGCTGGCGTTCTCTTCGCGCCATGCCATGAGATGGTTGTCCGAGCAAAAGAAGGCCATAACCGTGCATTGCGTGTCGGCTGCACAGCCGTCGATCTCCTGAACCCCCGACCAAACGACAACGTCACGGGGCAACACGACATCTAACATGCGACCGTGGTCTTTCGTTTCGACAAGGATCGTTTGCTGGCAATGCCGGCAAGCCGACATGATCACTGCGTTGGTATTCAGCATGGCCCCGGCGCCGAGGGCATCGATGGCGCACATGGCGTTCAGCGTGACATTGTTCAAAAGCATTCTGTGCTCGGTCTTGCGATCCGTAAATGGATAGGCGCCCTCGATGGAAGCGTCGGTGTCTCGACACACAATAAGATCACGGTCTCGCAAGCTGTTCAGCAGAAAACGAACGGTCGGTCCAGTTAGCCCGGTATCGTTCGAAAGATCGCGTGTTTGCGGCGCTTGTCCATGCGTGGCGAAATGACGGAGCACACTTCGGCGAACCGCCTCCTCGTTCTCGCTCATGCCAACCCATCGCTTGGTCATCCGCAACCTGCCAAGCGTATCGCCAAGGGACGCACGCACCCGATCTGAGGAGACGGCGGACCAGTCAGGAAAGATGGCTCCGGACACCAGGGGAATCTCCAAGCGATCACCGGAACTTTGTTTCGAATTAGTTGGACTATGCAGCACGGGAATTCTCTATGGTATGGCCAACGACGACGTTAAGGCGTCGTGGCTCGCTTGCGACGCGAAGGGCCGTTACGATGCTTGCGACTCGAATAGGCGACAGCCAGGATACCAACGATAAGGGCGAACCCAAGGGCCGCATCCGGATCAATCCAGCCCATCCATCCGAACAGCGCCGACCCGATCACACCAAAAACAGCGGGGCCATAAAAACAAAGGGAACATATGGGCGCGATTAAAGCGGCCGTAACTAATCCGGCGACCAGTTTATCATTCATCGCGATCTTCCCATTGTTCAGCGGCACGAGCCGAAGGCACCAAAACCGTTGTGTCTCAGTTCAACTTCCATACTTCAGAACAGCCGAGGGGTATCCACGTAACAATGTCGCCTCTCGCAGTATCTTCACCGTCGTCTTTGCGTCGTCGAAGGTCACGCGTGCAGCCCTTTCACGAAATGATACTTTCACGTCCGTTACCCCGTCGACGCGCTCTAAGGTCATTTGAACGATGAACGGACAACTCGCGCAGTACATATTGTCAACCCGAAGGGTAACCGTTCTTTCAGCGGCGAGACTTTGACCCGCGGAGAGCAGAAGCAGAGTGAGGACACTCAGAATGAGACGGTGTTTCATGGCGATTGACTCTCCAGTTCCTAACCAATGAGAAGACTAGGGGCGACATAGGGAAAGATCAGCGCGGCCAGCACCAAAACCGTCGCTGACCACAAGAAAATCCTATTGATGCGTTCCGATACAGGCGATACACAATAACCACCTTCGGCGCACCCTTGTGGCTGCGGTTTTCTATAGCTTGTGTAGAATCCACCGCCCAGAAAAGCCGCCGCAACGATGAAAAACAATGGCTTGTAGGGATAAAGTGCCGTCAGGTTACCAATCCACGCCCCGCTGATGCCAAGACTGAATAAAACCAGCGGCATGATACAGCATGATGACATGGCGAGCGCGCCGATCACGCTGCCACCGGTAAACAAGGACTTTGCGGTTCGATCACCATGTTTGGCGTCGATAAACAATGTCGAAGAGGTAGCGGGTGGATGCTCTGTCATGTGCGGCTTTCAAATAGTTTGTGGATCCTAAAAAAATCGCTTTCACGAAACGTACAACCTTTACCAACTACAGGTGCAAGAGGAAATCTCATCCAGAGCATTGGATCACTTCACGCGATCCGCCGCCTGATCGATTTTCGTGTTCGCGCTTGTTGCCTCGACGCCGAAATTGGATTTGAAAGCAGCCCAGAATGCGAGGCCCGCGAAAGAGAACAGGGCAAAGGTATCCCAGTCCAAACGATCCATTTGGTCACCCAAGAGGACCATTAAAACCGTCAATGGGATAATCCCCAATCCCGTCGCCCATGTGAACGTCCAGCCAGATATTTTTGTGAGACCCGCGACGTAATTGATCAGGTTAAAAGCGATTACAGGGATTAGTCGGCTGAAAAACACCAACTTCCAACCTTCTGTACCGATCAGGCGTTTGACGGTTTGCCATTTTCTCTTTGCGACAAGGCGGCTCACCAGTGGACGTCCGAATTTTCGCGCCAGATAGAAGGCGATACAGGCGCCCAGCATGGCGCCAATCCAAGTGACAACGGTTCCCCAGATCGCGCCGTAAATCATCCCTGCGACTATAGCGACAAACTCAGCGGGAAACGGAATGAACGAATGGGCCACCATGAGAAATATCACTGCAAAAACCCCCCAGTGCCCCCAAGCAAGAACCCATAATTCAAAGCTCTCGATGTTCGGATTGGGTTGAACTTGATCATTAATATCGATCGTTGCGGCGCCGAGGAGAACAAGAACGCTGCCAAGCATGATTAGTATATAACGCTTGGCATTCGAATCGCCTGCCCCACCGGTATCCAGAAACTGATGCTCCGTTGTGCTCACGATCCCTCCAAGAAAGCGAAACAAGCTCAATGCCAAAAATCCTACTGCCTGTACTAACTACAGGTGCAACTGTCTTTTTCTTTGGGATCGAGTGGAGCGCGAATGAGAGCATTGAATTGGGTGTGTGGAATAAGCTAAACGGGTGTACGCGGCGCAGCAATTATGATGGCGGCTCCGACAAGGCATACGCTGGCACCAATCATATCCCAGCGGTCAGGGCGGACACCTTCGACGAGCCAGAGCCATGCGAGTGAACTCGCGATGTAGACTCCGCCGTAGGCCGCGTAAGCGCGTCCAGCGGCGGTGCTGTCGACAAAAGTGAGCAAATACGCAAACAAGCCTAGAGAGACGAGTCCAGGCATTATCCACCAGATTGATTTGTCGAGGCGAAGCCACGCCCAGAACGCGAAACATCCCGCGATTTCGGCTATGGCGGCTCCAACGTAAACACCGACGGTTTGCATCGTGATTTTCCCTTCTCCAACGATTGACAACTGAATTGATCCTCAGTTCAAGGCTTTGGTTTGAGGTGGTCCCACCTAATTGGACAGTTTGGCGGCCGGATTAGCCGCCTAATTCAATCTTGGCCCGACCATCGGCCATTTCATCCTTGCAGCTGTATTAAGTACAGATAGTACGGTCACAGACAGACTGTGTGATTGTCTGGAGTGTGGCGGATGATGGGCCGAAGAGAATTGGTTGAATTTTTGATGGTGACCGGCGGTTTGCACTTTGTATGGGAAACGCTGCATTTGCCGCTCTACACGCTTTGGAAGGAAGCCTCCCTCGCGGAGATATTATGGGACATCACATCCTGTACAACTGCCGACATCATTATTGCCGCTGTATCGTTTTCGACGGCTCTCGTGGTCATCGCGAAGTCGCGCGATCAGCCGCGTCAGGCGCGCCGGTTCAGTGTGTGGCTGCTGGTCACGGGACTTAGCATCACAACTATTCTTGAGATTCTGAACGTCTATATTTGGGAAAACTGGGCCTACAGTGAGCATATGCCGATTGTGCCCTTATTGGACGTTGGCCTGTCGCCAATGGCGCAATGGCTGGTAATACCCTTGCTCGGGCTGTGGTGGCTCAAGAAGAAGCGCGGGAGCCCGGTCGCTCACGCATGATCGTCAGAAATATCTTGCATCTGTAGTAACTAAAGGATGTAGCATTTCTTCAAAGCTCGATCATGCAAGCCGGCTTCGCATCTTGAAAGTCGATGGAGATTTTGTCGCGCCGCAAATTGCTTGGAGAATGGATACATGCCGCCCGCAACAGCCAGACCCAAGTTTTGAGAATAGGTTGGAAAAACTTCAGCCAATCTGAGCCGGCATGGTTCGTCAGCGAGGGCTGTAGATGAATCAGAACCTTGCCGTAGTGTTTGGTGTGGTCGTTGTGATTACGCTACTAGTTGGACCGACGCCGCGCGTAAGCAACGCCTTGATCGTTCGGCCACATTCATACGGCCTAAGTTCGTTGTATGAGGACACTGCAAAATTTTGCCGCCGGATGAAACACAATTGGTTGCGGCAGCTAAATTTCGATCACAGGGGTTCCGCCGAACGAAGCAATAATCCCAGCCTGAGACGCGACGAATCAATCACATCAAGCTTTAAGGGAGACGAAGATGAAGGACCCGAAAAATGACAAAGAACCTGGTGCGGGATTACTTTTTCTCGCCGTTCCGCTGATGATGATCTGCTGCGCCGGTCCGGCCTTATTGGCGGGCGGCGCTCTGACCGCATTTTTCGCCTGGCTCGCAGATGGAGGGTTAGTGACTATAGGTCTCGCCGCGATAGTGGGGGTATTGGCAGTTGGCGCTTTTAGGAGAGTGTCCGGCCGCCGCCGCAAACACGTCGGCGAATCCGCCTCAATTGACCGATAAATAGAAATCCGCAAACTTCAATCTTCAACCTTCCGTCCGGGGAAGTTGATCCGCGTAGGCCGGGCGCTCAATAAAGTATTTGAGCAATGCAACCGATTCAGGCGCATCCCACTCGGCGCCACCTTCCAGCTTTCCGATCTGACGGCCTTTGGTGTCGAAAAGATATGTCGATGGCATTCCGCGCATGCCAAGCTTTCGCGGAGAGAGCTGTTTCGGATCTACGTACAGTTTGAGTGCCGACAACCCAAGCTCTCGGGCTTTCGGCTCTGCCACGTCGGTGCCGTTGCGATCAATATTGATTGCAACCACCGTAAACTTGTCGCTGGCCATGGTTTGCTGGAGCCTGTTGATGCCTGGCAGCTCAAACATACAAGGGCCGCACCAGGTGGCCCAATAATTCAACAACACAACCTTTCCCTTGAAATCGCGTAGTGCGACGGGCTTCCCATCCAAGGTGCTCCATGAGATATCCGGCGGGACGAGCAAGGTTTTTGCCGGCTGGAATTGCGCCATATTGCCGACCAGTTCTGGACCGCCAGAAGTTGTCTTGCTCGAGACATTGACCGAAATCGTACCTCCAATGGCCAGTATGGCGACAAGAGCGACCAAATATACTGATTTCCTGCTCATAGTTCGCTCCAAATTTCTAATAGGTCCGACGCTGCCGCTCCGATTAACCAGCAATTCTAGCTTGCTTAATGCGTTCTCCCACAGAAATAAGCTGGACCGGACACGGCGGTCGAAACGCGAAAACGTAATTATGAAATACCGCCTGTACCTACTAAAGGTACAAGAAATTTGTCGATAAAAAGTTCGTGAACCCAAAGACTGACCTAGTGGGATGAACCGGCCAAAGTCCTTGATTCTGTATCTACTACAGACTCTAAAATCAGCACCTCTGAATACATGTCAAAACTGAGGAATGAGTATGACGCAGAATTATGATCTCATCGTGATCGGCGCCGGCACTGGCGGCAATGGTGTCGCCCGGATGGCGGCGAATGCCGGCTGGAAGGTGGCCAGTATCGACAGCCTGCCCTATGGCGGCACCTGCGCCCTTCGGGGTTGCGATCCCAAGAAGATGTTGATCGCGATCACCGAGGGCATCGAATGGGCGACAAACCTGAAGGGCAAGGGGCTGGAGGCTGGGACATCGGTCAACTGGTCGGACATGATTGCCTTCAAGCGCAGCTTCACCGACGCCATGCCGCCTCGCATCGAAACGGGGCTTGCGAAGGCAGGCATCGAAACGCTGCACGGAGAGGCGCGGTTCACCGGTACCGACAGCATCGAGTTGAACGGCAAGACCCTGCGTGCGAAGCATTTCCATATCGCCACCGGCGCGCGTCCGATGTCGCTGAACATCGCCGGGGAGGAGCTTTTGACCACCAGCACGGAATTCCTGGAATTGCCCGAACGGCCCGACCGTGTCGTCTTCGTCGGCGGCGGCTTCATTGCCATGGAGTTCGCCCATATCGCCAAACGCGCCGGTGCCAGCGAAGTCACCGTCCTGGAGATGATGGAGCGTCCCTTGGGCAACTTCGACCCCGATCTGGTTGGGATGTTGGTCGAGGCCACCGCGGAACTCGGCGTCGATCTGCGCATGCAGGCGAAAGTGCTGAAGGTTGAGAAACAGGCCGCGGAGTTCGCAGTCACGGTGGAACGGCCAACCGGTACCGAGACAGTCACTTGCGATTTGGTGGTGCACGCAACCGGCCGGGTGCCGAACATTGACGGGCTGAATCTCGAAGCGGCCGGCGTCAAATACGGGCGACGCGGAATTCAGGTCAACGCGTCGATGCGCACCACCAACCCGGCCATCTTCGCCGCCGGCGATTGTGCTGACAGCGGGCCGAACCTGACCCCGGTCTCCGCCTACGAGGCGCGGGTCGCGGTGAAGAACCTGCTTGCCGGAAAGGACGAGCGCACCGCGAACTATCCGCCGGTCCCGTCGGTGGTCTTCACCTTGCCGATGGTTGCCACCGTCGGACTTTCGGAAGCGGCGGCGCAGGAAAAGGGGCTGAAATTCGACACGCATTTCAAGAAGACGAACGACTGGTATTCGTCACTGCGCGTCGGCGCCAAATGGACCGGCTACAAGGTCCTGATCGAACAGGGTAGCGGCAAGATTCTGGGCGCACATCTGATCGGGCCGGGCGCCGAAGAACAGATCAATCTCTTCGCCATGGCCATGGGTGCCGGACGGACTGCCAACCAGATCAAGGCGATGATTTTCGCATATCCCAGCTACGCCTCCGACATCGGTTCGATGGTGTGAATTGAAAATTGAGCGTCGGCACGGTGGCCGCGCTCGGCAGCAAGAAATGAAAAAGGATGTAGGAAAATTACGGACTGATCAGGTTGATTATGTCCATCTTTGGCTTTTCTAGCGAAAACTGGTCCTGCAGTTTCCCAACCGTTCACTCGAAGAGACCGGCCGGAAGTGGAATCGGCCTTTCCGAATGCGTTAGCCGGGATCGGCCGAACCCCATTTCTTGAGAATTGCCCATCCGACAATCGATATGTTCACGACAAAGCCAGCTAGATCGATAAGGTCAGCATTGGCCAACAGTACGACGAAGTCGTCTGTCGAGATTGTCGGTAGAATTTGCGCCGAACGGTGGACGGCATTGGCCGCTGCAATCAGGGCAACTGAAAGAGCATACCCAAGAAAATTTTTCATCATTCCCGCCCATGTGCCTTACAGCATTCATTCAGTTTTTTTGTCGCGCCCACTAACAATCACAGTCAAACCCAAAACCAGAAGCGTCTGGACTTGCTACAGAGGACCGCCCGATGTCAGACCTGATAAAAGCCAACGCGAAAAAGGCGAGGGCAACCACAATCAGGACATACGAGATCATCGAAAGTTGATCCCGGTCCCTTTCAACGAGACGTTGGCTCACTTTGTTGTTCCTTTCTCTTTAGGTGTTCGTATTGAAGTTTTATGATTGTACAGCCTGTATCGACTACAGGTACAATCCCCGTTAGGACATTTTTTGATGCGACGGCTCGGAGGGTGAACGAGTGCTGATTGGAATGCTATCGAAGGCGACTGGCTGCAATATCGAGAACATTCGATATTACGAACGCATTGGTATGCTAAAAAAGCCGCCGAGAACTTCCGGCGGGCATCGCGACTACGATAAGACCCATTTGAGGCGTCTGAATTTTGTGTGCAGAAGTCGTGAACTCGGTTTCAGCCAGAACGAAATTCGTCAGATGTTGCGCCTCGTCGATGGGGGCGACGTCACCTGCGATGAGGTCCATGAAATTGCATTGGAGCACCTGGGTGATGTACGGGCGAAGATTCGCGATCTTAAACGCATGGAGCGGACATTGAAGGAGACCGCCGCCCAGTGTGAGGGAGATCAGACCCCCGATTGCCCGATCATCGAGGCGATGTTCGATGGTTGAGGCGGCTCATCAAGCCCCGAACTTTCTTGGCTGCTTCGGGTCAAATGCAGAAGTAAAAGCCGTTCATTTTTGAGGTCTGCTTAGCGCCGGAAAGCGGAAGTCGATTTTGCAGTTTTGAAAAAGCGGACATCGCAGGTCTGCCATGTCCGCTATTACTATAAGCGGACATCGAAAAACCTCCTGGAAACGGGTTTTGCAACAGAATCTGATCCGAAAGCGGAAGTGGCCGGCCCTGATCCGTATAGACCGGAGATGACCCATCTCGGAAACCATAATGATGGGCAGAGCGCGTCCGCTCTGCCCTAGATTCAGCCGTCGACCTTCTCCGCAATGTCGAGGACGTCGTCAACCTCGACGCTGAGATAACGCACGGCGCTCTCGATCTTCGAGTGACCGAGTTGCAATCCGAGCGCGCGAAAATAACCAATCCAGGCGATTGGATTTCCGATTTTTGGCGATCACCGTGACGAGAGAGGTCTAGCGGCCACTTTTCAAGGTTGCGCGTAGAACGAATTCGGCCAGCACAAGAAGACGGATGCCGGCGGAGATCTAGCCGATTATGCCGTTCAGCGTCGGGCTCGGCCGCATGGCCGCCTCGCGCTTCGCCGCGTCCTGGATGTAGTAGCCGCCGAGATCGACCGCATGGCCCTGGGCGGCGCTCAGTTCCTCGACGATCCTCGCCTCATTGGCCGCCAACTGCTGAGCGATCGGCGCGAAGTAGGCCTTCAATTTGGCGTCCTCGACCTGGGCGGTCAGAGCCTCTGCCCAATAGAGAGCGATGTAGAAATGACTGCCGCGATTGTCCAACTCGCCGACCCGGCGGCGCGGCGACTTGTCGTTGTCAAGCAGCTTTTCCGTGGCCGCATCGAGCGTCTTCGCTAGCACGGCCGCCTTGGCATTGTGCTTGGCCGCCGCAAGGTGTTCGAGCGAGGCGGCGAGGGCACAGAATTCGCCCAGTGAATCCCAGCGCAGGTGACCCTCGGCCACCAATTGCTGGACGTGTTTCGGCGCGGAGCCGCCAGCGCCCGTCTCGAACAGTCCGCCACCGTTCATCAGCGGCACGATCGAGAGCATCTTCGCACTGGTCCCAACCTCGAGGATCGGAAACAGGTCGGTGAGGAAGTCGCGCAGCACATTGCCGGTAACGGAAATGGTGTCTTGGCCCTTCTTCATGCGCTCGAGCGAGAAGCGCGTCGCTTCCCGCGGCGCCATGACGTGGAGTTCCAGGCCATCGGTGTCGTGTTTCGGTAGGTAAGCCTCGACCTTCTTAATCAACTCGGCGTCGTGGGCGCGGTTCTTGTCCAGCCAGAACACGGTCGGTGTGCCTGATGCGCGGGCGCGGGTGATCGCCAACTGCACCCAGTTTCGGATCGGTGCGTCCTTCGTCATGCACATGCGCCAGATATCGCCGGCTTCAACCGCGTGCTCTATCAGGATGTCGCCGTTTAGGGAGACGGCCCGCATGGTGCCGTTGGCAGGCGCCTTGAAGGTCTGCGGATGCGAGCCGTATTCCTCTGCTTTCTGGGCCATCAGGCCGACGTTTGGAACGGTGCCCATCTCGGCCGGGTCGAAAGCGCCGTGCTCCTTGCAGAAGTTGATGGTTTCCTCGTAGACCGGCGCGTAACTGTTGTCGGGGATCACGCACTTCGCGTCGTGTTCCTTGCCATCCGGGCCCCAGCCTTTGCCGCCTGCGCGGATCAGCGCCGGCATGGAGGCGTCAACGATGACGTCGGAGGGCACGTGCAGATTGGTGATGCCCTTGTCCGAATTGACCATGTAGAGTTCCGGCCCGGCGGCCATGGCGGCCTTCAGGTCGGCCTCGATGGCGGCGCACCGCTCGGCGGGCAGGTCGGCGATCTTGTCTTCCAGATCACCGATGCCGTTGTCCGGATCGACGCCGACGCTGGCCAGCGACTCGCCGTGCTTGGCAAACAGGTCCTTCAGGAAGACGGAGACGGCGTGGCCGAAGATGATCGGGTCAGCGACCTTCATCATCGTTGCCTTCAGGTGCAGCGAGAACAGTACGGCCTGCTCCTTGGCGTCCTTGATCTGTGCCTCGAGGAACACGCGCAGCGCCGCGACGTTCATGAAGGTGCCATCGATTACCTCTGCTGGCAGCAGGTCGAGATCGTCCTTGAGCACCGTCACGGTGCCGTCGCCGGCGACGAATTCGATCCGTGCCGGGCCGGCCTGGGCGTCGCTCACGGTAACCGACTTCTCGTTCGAGAAGAAGTCGCCGCCGGACATCGCGGCGACGTGGGTTTTCGAGGTCGGCAGCCATTCGCCCATCGAGTGGGGATGCTTCCTGGCGTATTCCTTCACCGCCTTCGGCGCGCGGCGATCGGAATTGCCCTCGCGCAGCAGCGGGTTGACGGCGCTGCCCTTGACCATGTCGTACTGCGCCTGGACGGCGCGCTCCTCGTCGGTTTGCGGATCCTCCGGATAGTCGGGCAGGTCATAGCCCTTCTCCCGCAACTCGGTGATCGCCGCCTTGAGCTGCGGGATCGACGCGCTGATGTTCGGCAGCTTGATGACGTTGGCGCCCGGCGCTTTCACCAATGCACCTAGCTCGGTTAGGTCGTTTGACTGGAACTGCGCGTCGGTCAGCCGGTCCGGGAACTGCGCCAGGATGCGCCCGGCTAGCGAGATGTCCTTGGTCCCGACGGAGATGCCTGCCGGCGCCGTGAAGGCCTGGATGATCGGCAACAACGACCCGCTGGCCAGCTCGGGCGCTTCGTCTACTTTAGTGTAAATGATATCCGCTTGGTCGCTCATTTCGCTTGTCTCCGATTTCGTCCAGATGTTCGCGGGGTGCCGGAACCGAGTATATTTTTAGCCGAATTTCTGCCGTGAGATCCCGGCACCGGTCCGAATCAGTAGTATTCAGCCAGACGTTTCCCCCATCATCTCGATCCTTCCTCCAGCGGCCAGGCGATGATTTCGCGTAGACGACGTAAGAAACAGGCCAATCTGCAAGCCTTCATTTCCCGCAAAAAACTCATGCAACTTGTCACGCTGTTTTTTCGATAGACGACGGGGATTTGTCCTCATTCTGCCATCCTAAACAACCAGAGTTATCTAGCGAGGCGCCAACAATAAATATCATTTATAATGTATAAAACATTATTTCTAATTGTCATTATATTTTTATTGATGTATTTTCTGCATTTCATCGATGCTGACAAAGAGGACACCTTATGATCACCGCTGCCCAGCTTCGCGCCGCCCGGGCCTTGCTCGGCATCGACCAGCGCACCCTGGCTGAATTGTCAGGGCTCTCGGTGCCGACCGTCCAGCGCATGGAGGGGAGCGAGGCGGTGGTCCGCGGCAACGTCGATTCGCTGATGAAGCTGATCGCCGCACTTGACGCCGCCGGCATCGAGGTGATCGGCGAGGATATGACGAGTGCCGCCGCGGGCCGCGGCGTGCGCCTGAAGGCGAAGGGCGACGGCCCGGAGATGCTATGATCGGGACGGCCACCGCGCTGCTGGCCGGCGTTGCCGGTTTGTTTGTCACGGCCGTTGCCGCCGTGCTGCTGGCCCGCCGGGCAGCGACTACGCGCCTGATCTACAGCGCCGCCCTCGGGCTGTCCCTGTTTCTCCTGGCGATCGTTGGGCGCCATCTACTGATCCAACCGCCGGCGGTTTCAGTGCTCACGCTGCCGGTCGGTCTACCCTGGATCGGTGCGCATTTCCGCATCGACTCGCTGGCCGCCTTCTTCCTGGTCGTCGTCAACCTGGGCGGCGCCGCGGCCAGCCTCTACGGCCTCGGCTATGGCCGCCACGAACCGGCGCCGCACCGGGTCCTGCCGTTTTACCCGGCGTTTTTGGCGGGCATGAATCTCGTGGTGTTGGCCGACGACGCCTTCACCTTCCTGCTGTCGTGGGAGTTCATGTCGTTGACCTCCTGGGCGTTGGTCGTGGTGCATCACCGCGTCGCCGACAATACCCGCGCAGCCTACGTCTACCTGGTGATGGCGAGTTTTGGCACGCTGACCTTGCTGCTCGCCTTCGGCCTTCTGGCGGGGCCCGAGGGCGGCTACGCCTTCGACGCCATCCGGGCCGCGGCGCACCCGCCGCCGCTCGCTGCCCTGGTGCTCGGGCTGATGCTGGTCGGCGCCGGCTCGAAGGCCGGCCTGGTGCCGTTGCATGTCTGGCTGCCGCTCGCCCATCCAGCGGCGCCGAGCCACGTTTCGGCGCTGATGAGCGGTGTCATGACCAAGGTTGCGATCTACGGCTTCATCCGCATCGTTTTCGATCTGCTGAACGCGCCGAGTTGGTGGTCGAGCATGGTCGTCCTGGCGCTCGGTGGCGCGACGGCGTTGCTTGGCGTGCTCTACGCGCTGATGCAGCATGATTTGAAACGCCTGCTCGCCTACCACACCGTCGAGAACATTGGTATCATCTTCATCGGCCTCGGCCTGACGTTGGCCTTCCAGGCGAACGACATGGGCTGGGCGGCGGCGCTGGCGATGACCGCGGCACTGTTCCACGTGCTCAACCACTCGCTGTTCAAGAGCCTCCTGTTCTTTGGTGCGGGCGCCGTGCTGACGGCAACCGGCGAGCGTAATATGGAGCATTTGGGTGGCCTGATCCACCGGCTGCGCTACACTGCCGTGGCATTCCTCATCGGCTGCGCCGCAATCTCGGCACTGCCGCCGCTGAACGGCTTCGTTTCTGAATGGCTGACCTTTCAGGCGATCCTGCAAAGCCCGCAGCTACCGCAGTGGGGATTGAAGTTCCTGGTGCCGGCGGTGGGCGCGCTGCTGGCCCTGTCGGCGGCTCTCGCCGCCGCCTGCTTCGTCAAGGCGTTCGGTGTCACCTTCCTCGGTCGGCCGCGCAGTCCGGCGGCGGCCGAGGCCAAGGAAGTCGACCGCCTGTCGCTGGCCGCGATGTTCGTCCTCGCCGCGCTGTGCATGCTTGCCGGGGTGCTACCGGGCTTGGTGATCGACGCTTTGGCGCCGGTGACCGACGCCTTGCTTGCGGCGCGCATGCCTGCACAGGCGAGCCAATCGTGGTTGACGATCGTGCCGATTGCCTCCGGCCAGAGTTCTTACAGCGGGGCGCTGGTGTTGGTGTTCATCGTCGTCTCGGCATCGCTGATGGCGGTCGCCATCCACCGCTTTGCTTCCCGGCGGTTGCGTCGGGCACCGGCCTGGGGCTGCGGCTTCCCCGACGTCGGCCCGCAAGCCCAGTACACGGCTTCCAGCTTCGCGCAGCCGATCCGCCGGGTGTTCGGAACCCTGGTGTTCCAGGCCCGCGAAACGGTCGAGATGCCGCCGCCCGGCGACAACAGCCCGGCGCGCTTCGAAGTCTCGGTTCGCGACCTGATCTGGGATGGGCTCTACGCGCCGGTGGCCAACAGCGTCGATTTCGCGGCGCGGCACCTCAACCGGCTGCAGTTCCTCACCATCCGACGCTACTTGAGCATGGTCTTCGCGGCCCTGGTGACGCTGCTCCTGGTGCTGGCGATTTGGCCGTGATCATCGATCTCCTGGTGCAGGGCGGGCAGATGGCGCTGGTGCTGGCGCTGGCGCCGCTGCTCACCGGCGTCGTCCGCAAGGTGAAGGCGCGGCTGCTGCGACGTCGCGGCGCCCCAGTGCTGCAGCCCTACCGCGACCTATTCAGGCTGCTGCGCAAGGAGGCGGTGATCGCCGAGAACGCGTCGTGGCTGTTCCGGGTGACGCCGTATTTGGTATTCGCGACGACCTGGGTCGCCGCCGCCCTGGTGCCGACCTTCGCCACCGGGCTGATGTTCAGTTGGACCGCCGACCTGATCGCCCTGATCGCGCTGCTGGCCAGCGCCCGGTTCTTTCTGGCGCTCGCCGGCATGGACATCGGCACCGCCTTCGGCGGCATCGGATCGAGCCGCGAGATGATGATCGCCAGCCTCGCCGAGCCGGCGATGCTGTTGATCGTGTTCACCCTCGCCCTGGTCGCCGGTTCGACCCAACTGTCGACGATCGCCGGATACATGATGTCGCCGGCCGTCGGGCTCCGGGTGTCGCTCGGCCTCGCCCTGATCGCGCTGATCATGGTGGCGATCGCCGAGAACGCCCGCATCCCCGTCGACAACCCGTCGACGCACCTGGAGTTGACCATGGTCCACGAGGCGATGGTATTGGAATATTCCGGCCGGCATCTCGCGATGATCGAATTCGCGGCGTCGCTGAAGCTACTGCTCTACGTCTCGCTGATCGCCTGCCTGTTCGCGCCGTGGGGGTTGACGGTGTCCGGGGGCGGGCTCGCGGCCTACGCGCTCGGCGCGGTGACCTACCTTGCCAAGCTTCTGGTCGCCGGCGGCATGCTGGCGCTGTTCGAGACCTCGATCGCCAAGATGCGGGTATTCCGGGTCTCGGACTTTCTTGGCGCGGCGCTCATGCTCGGGCTGCTCGCAACGCTGCTGCTGTTCGTCTCGCGGAGCCTGTAGATGACCAGCTTTACCTTCGACGTCGCGCATTTCCTGGCCGGTGGCCTCGTTCTGGTCAGTTTCATGCTGCTCTACCAGGACCGGCTCTATGCGGTGCTCAACATCTTCGCGCTGCATGCTTTCGTGTTGGCGCTCTCCGTCGCCTGGCAAGCCTACGTCCAGGGCGCCCCGCACCTCTATGTCACCGCCGGCATCGCCCTGGTGTTCAAGGCGACGATCATTCCGCTGGCGCTGCACCGGATCATCCGGCGCCTTGGGATTCACCGTCAGATTGAGACCGTGGTCGGAGTCGGCCTGACCATGCTGGTCGGGATCGCGCTGGTCGCGCTATCGATGGTGGTCATGCTGCGGGTCACCCAGGCGGCGAATCCGCTGGCCCGCGAGGACATGGCCTTTGCGCTCTCGGTGGTGCTGCTCGGCTTACTGATGATGACGACCCGACGCAACGCGGTTAGTCAGGTGATCGGATTCACGTCGCTGGAGGACGGCCTGGTGCTGGCCGCGACCGGCGCCAAGGGCATGCCGCTGGTGGTCGAGATCAGCGTCGCGTTCTCGATCTTGATCGCCTTCATCGTTATCGGCATCTTCCTGTTCCGCATCCGTGAGCGCTTCGACACTGTCGATGTGCAGGCGCTCGACCACTTCAGGGGCGAACGCCAATGACCGGCTTCGGCGTCGATCTGCTGACACTGGTCTTCCTGATCCCGCTGTTCGCGGCGGTGATCCTGGCGATGGTGTCGAACTACCGCCTGGGCGCCCTGATCAACGTGCTGGCGGCGCTGGCGACGTTGATCGCCGCAGGTTCGCTGTTCTTCATCGAATCCCCGGCGCCCGGCGACTATCTGCTGGTCGACGACCTGAACATTGTGTTCATCTTACTCAACACTTTCGTCGGGCTGACGACCAGCATCTTTAGCATGACCTACATCGCGCACGAGTTGGAGATCGGCAGGCTCACGCCCCGCCACATGCGGTTCTACCACGCCATGTACCAGCTCCTGATGTTCGGCATGAACCTGTCTTTGGTCGCCAACAATATCGGGCTGATGTGGGTGGCGATCGAGCTGGCGACGCTCTCGACCGTCGTCATGGTCGGCACCTACCGCACCCACGAGGCGCTGGAGGCGGCGTGGAAGTACTTCATCCTCGGCAGCGTCGGCATCGCGCTGGCACTGTTCGGCACCATCCTCGTTTACATGGCGGCGCGGCCAGCGGTCGGCGAAGGGATGGACGGAATGGTCTGGACGGTGCTGGTGGCGCACGCCCACGACTTCGACCCGGCGCTGCTTGACGTCGCTTTCGTCTTCCTGCTGCTCGGCTACGGCACCAAGGTCGGCCTGGCGCCGCTACACGCCTGGCTGCCGGACGCTCACGCGGAGGGTCCGACGCCGATCTCCGCCGTGCTCTCGGGGCTTTTGCTCAACGTCGCGCTCTACGCCGTGCTGCGCTTCAAGATTCTGCTGGCTGCCAACGCTGAGGCCATCGCGCCAGGCCCACTGATGGCGTCCATGGGGATGGTCTCACTGGTTTTTGCCGCCTTCATGTTGTACCGGCGGCGCGACATCAAACGCATGTTTGCCTACTCGTCGATCGAGCATATGGGGATCATCGTCTTCGCCTTCGGCATGGGCGGACCACTGGCCAACTTCGCCGGACTTCTACACATGGTCATGCATAGCCTGACCAAGTCCGGCATTTTCTACGCCGTCGGTCACATCGCGCAGGTGAAGGGCACCCAGAATCTAGCCGACATTCGCGGACTAACGGTGTCCCACCCAGCGCTCGGCTGGGGCTTGATCACCGGTGTCGTGGCAATCGCCGGGCTGCCGCCGATGGGCGTGTTCATGAGCGAGTTCCTGATCGTCACCTCAACCTTCGCGCGCCAACCGCTGCTCGCCTTGCCGTTGGTTTTCGGCCTGCTGGTCGCCTTGGGCGCGCTATTGCTGCGGACAAGCCACCTCGCTTTCGGCGAACCGCAGGGCAGCCGCGATCCGGCGCGGGCATCCTATATACCCATGTACGTTCACTTTGCTCTCGTGCTGACCGCCGGCGTCTACCTGCCGGCACCGCTGGTTGCATGGTTCCAGAGCGTCGCCGGGTTGCTGGGCTAGGAGCCGCGGTCGGATGGTGCAACTTTTGGAACTGATGGCCATAGGCCGGCCCGTCCCACAGCACCGGGCGTGGCCGCGCGCCATTGTCGATGTCGCTGCGTGGAACGCTGCGGCGGTCGAACTGGCGGACGGCGCGTGGACCCTTGTCGGCCTATGGGCCGACGTCGGTGCCGTGCACATGGCGCTATACGAACACACCACCGGTGCGACCGGCGTTGCCAGCCTCGAATGCACGGAAGGCCGCTTCCCCTCGGTTGGCCGGCTGCATCCGCCGGCGATCCGCCTCGAACGCGCCGTCCAGGATCTGTTCGGCCTTCAGGCCGATGGCCTGTCTGACAACCGCCCGTGGCTTGACCATGGTGTCTGGGGAACGCGCCATCCAATGGGGAGCAACACCGAGACGCTGGCGATCGAAACCGACTACGCATTCCTGGCCTGTGAGGGCGAGGGCCTGCACAAGGTGGCGGTCGGGCCGATACACGCCGGCGTCATCGAGCCCGGACACTTCCGCTTCACCGCCAACGGCGAGACCGTGGTACGCCTGGAGGAGCGTCTCGGCTACGTCCACAAAGGCATCGACCGGCTGATGGTCGGGGCCACCTTGGAACGAGGCGCGATGCTGGCCGGTCGAATCTCCGGCGACAGCACCGTCGCCTACGCCTGGGCCTTCGCCCGGGCGGCGGAAGCCGCCCTCGGCGTCGAGGTGCCGGCGCGCGCAATGTGGCTGCGCGTCGTGATGGCCGAGCTCGAACGCCTGGCCAACCATTTGGGCGACATCGGTGCAGTCTGCAACGACGCTGCCTTCGCGCTGATCCATGCCCACACCTCGGTGCTGCGCGAGCGCGTGCTGCGCACTTCCGAGGCATGTTTCGACCATCGGCTTATTCGTGATGCTATTGTCCCAGGCGGCGTCGCCGTCGACCTAGACAACGCTGACATAGCCGGGCTTCACGACCTGATCGCCGACCTGCGCGTAAAGTTGCCCGGCATCGTCAGCCTTTTCGATGATACCCCGTCGCTGAAGGACCGGACCGTCGGCACCGGACGGTTGGCGGCCGACCTGGCAGCCCAATTCGGCGCCGGTGGCTATGTCGGGCGCGCTTCGGGGCGCGACTTCGACGCCCGCCATGATGTCCCCTACGCACCCTACGAGGCACTTACATTCGAGGTCCCGGTGGTGCGATCGGGTGATGTTAACGCGCGGGTCTGGATCCGCCTCCAGGAGGTCGACCAGAGCCTGGTGCTGGTCGACCAGGCTCTTGCCAAGCTTCAACCGGGCCCGTTCCTCGTGGAGGTGCCGCCGAACGGCGCACCGGCCGAGGGTGTCGGTATGGTCGAGGGGTTCCGCGGCGACGTGTTCGCCTGGCTGGCACTTGACGCTAGTGGCCGAATCTCGCGCTGCCACCTGCGCGACCCGTCGTGGTTCCAATGGCCGTTACTG
>Ga0114932_10002253_pt1 | contig 20573 bp, 20 predicted proteins | sample 2SBtaG_2_FD_87286 | JGI IMG/M metagenome (GOLD analysis project Ga0114932, IMG submission 87286) | Deep subsurface microbial communities from Kolumbo volcano to uncover new lineages of life (NeLLi) - 2SBTROV12_ACTIVE470 metaG | ecosystem: Environmental > Aquatic > Marine > Volcanic ... | reverse complement strand
GCTGCTTTGTCAGCTGCTGCTTTGTCAGCTGCTGCTTTGTCAGCTGCTGCTTTGTCAGCTGCTGCTTTGTCAGCTGCTGCTTTGTCAGCTGCTGCTTTGTCAGCTGCTGCTTTGTCAGCTGCTTGTGCCTCTACATAATCATCACTAATACCTAAAATACTAATTTCAGTAGTACCTGCCAAAAATGGGATTGTCAATATTGAACCACTCTGAGTAAAGTCATGTATTTCTTCATCGTCAACGAGAATAAAATACGAACCATCATCAAATGGCTGAACAATACTAGAAGTAATCGTAATAGTTAACTGCCCATCTAATCTTGAATCAATTAAGACATCAATTGAATTGTTGTCAGAGTCACCAATGATATCTTCAACTATACCTCCACGAATATTATATGATAAAACAGTAGTTAGTGAATCCTCACTATTCGATGCCATTGGAGATTGAGCAGGTGTAGATTCTTCTATAATTGGTTTTGGAGGTGGTGAGTAAGTTTCTACTGGTGTTGATTGAGAAAGTGAAGGTTCAGATGTACTAAAAGTTCCTGCAGAAATAAGACCGATCATTACAGCAGTAAAACCTACTGCAAATGCAATTCCAAATTTATCTGCGGAAGTCATTATTTTTTCGCGTTTATACCATATTAAAAACGTAATGCCTAATACTAAATTATAATATCAAAAATTTATTTGTGGAGAGATATTTGATATAACATGTCAGAAATAGATACTACAAAAAATGTATATTTATTCACACATGGAAGAATGGATTTGGAAGAAAAAGCAATAATTGCTATTGAAGCCAAAGGATTTTCTAGAGATAATGTGATTAGAGCCGACCCACAAAAAGCAGGTGAAGTTGGTGATTACATGGCTATGTTATGGATGCCACCAAATCCAGATCATATAAAAATGCAGAAAATCACAAAAGTAGAACCATGTGAACCAGAAGGAATGATTGGTGTTTGGAAAGGTGTTTCAAAAGATGATCTTTTTGAAATAAAACTAGAGTAATCACAAACCAGATAACACACTAGAAATAAAAGCGTCATATTCCTCGTCTGAGAATTTAATCGTCTCAAATTTTTTTTCTTTTATTGCAATATCAATAGACTCAATATGATAACAACATGTTTTATTCTTCAGCATTCCAAAATAGAATCCAGAACATGAACAAAAATTTAGGCTAGGATCCAGCCAATGTTCTTTATTTTTTCCAACAACGGTCCAAATCTTTCTTTGACTAGGCTCAAACAAATGTAATTTAATTCGATTTTCTGAAATTATAGATTTCATTTTTTTGGATTTTTCATCCATAAGAACTTAATCTAGTACAGACGTATAATCTTGATGGTAAAAATAAAAATTGCCAAGTCAGAACCTGCATTAATAATTGAAGATAAGAAGAAATATCTAGTAATTACTGATTTACATATTGGTTTTGAAAATGAATTATCCACAAATAAAATTGAGATAGGTAAAAATTCTTCCATCAATGAAACAATCAATAAACTAAAAAATTTAATCCAAATCGAAAAACCGGAAACCTTGATACTGCTAGGTGATATAAAATCAAGTATACAAAGAATATCAAATACAGAATGGAACGATGTACCATATTTTTTTGAAGAGATTAAAAAATATGTTAACTTGATTTTAGTTCCTGGAAACCATGATGCAAATATTCAACAATTAATTCCTAATGATGTAACTGTTACAAATTCAATAGGACTTGTAATTGATGATGTCTTACTGACACATGGACACACAATTCCAACAGAAAATTTTTCAAGTATAAAAAAAATTGTTATGGGACATATACATCCAGTTTTTTTTGATAAGAATTCATTACTAAATGGAAGACGTGTATGGATTTCATTGAAAACTACAAAAGAACAAATTTTTCCATCAAGTTCTGGTGAAATAGAGATTACAATTATACCATCATTTAATCCATATTTCTATGCAACAAAAAAAAGATTTTATAAAAAATCAATTTCTCCAATTATAGGAAGACTAGAACAAATTGCAGAAGCCAAAATTGTTACATTAGATGGAACCATAATTGGAAATGAGACTATACTAAAGGATTTAATCTAATTTTCATATGGTTGTAACGGATGTTTAGTAGTCTCATTTGTTTGAAGCCATTCAAGGGTTTTACAGAATGATTCAGATAGCTCAGGTGTAGTTAAAACTGGAATCCCCAGTTCAAGTGATTTTCTTCGTATTTGATACTCATCATAAAGCATTCCAACATATTTTTCAAGAGTAGATGTACTTGGTATATTTACAATAAAGTCAATCTTTCGTTCATGTAAAAGATCAGCAATGTTAGGTTTTCTGTCTGGTTCACTAATCTTATGTACAATCTCAACATCTCCAAGTTTTTCTTCTAAAAATTCTGCAGTATGCTCTGTAGCCATTAGTTTGAATCCCAGTTTTTTTAGTAATGCAATAGTTGGAAGTAATTTTTCTTTGTTTTCTGCTCCTCCAATTGTGATTAACGCAGCACCACTTTTTGGTAAATTATATCCAACTGAGGTTAATCCTTTTGCCAATGCATCATAAAAGCTATTTCCAAAACATGCAGCTTCACCAGTAGATTGCATTTCTACTCCAAGAACAATATCGGCACCGTCTAATTGCATGAATGAAAATTGTGGAACTTTAATTCCATGTATTGGAATCTTCTGCCATTTTCCAGGAGGTATTTCAGGTAATGGTTTTCCAAGTACTGCTTTTGCTGCAAGAGATATCAAATTGGTTCTAACAAGTTTAGAAACAAAAGGCATTGAACGCGATGCACGTATGTTTAACTCTATTACATATTCTTGATCACTGTGAATAAGAAATTGTAAGTTAAATGGACCTTTAATTCTAAATTCTTTTGCAATACGTATTGTAGAATCTGTAATATTCTCAATTATTTTATTACTTAAACGCCAAGGTGGTATACACATCATTGCATCACCAGAATGAACACCAGCGCTATCAATATGTTCAACAATTGCACCAATTATCACATTATCACCATCAGAAACTCCATCAACATCTACTTCAAGTGAATTCAGCATGAATTTTGTAATTACCACAGGATGATCTGGAGATACTATAGCTGCGTTTGTTGTAAATTCTTTTAATTCTTCTTGAGACCAAACAACCTTCATTGCCGCACCACTTAGAACATATGATGGTCTAACCAATACAGGATAACCAACATCAAGTGCAAAGTTTTTTGCATCTGTAATATTTGAGAATGCTTGCCAGGCAGGTTGTTTTATGTGAAGTTTATCTAATATTGCACTAAATTTGGAACGATTTTCTGCTCTGTCAACATCTTCAGCACTTGTTCCAATCAAATTAATCCCATTTTCTGCAAGTTTAGGAGTAAGATTATTGGCAGTTTGCCCTCCTACAGAAGTAACAATTCCTTTTGGATTCTCAAAATCAGAAATATCTAAAATTCTTTCAAGAGTTAGTTCTTCAAAGTATAATCTATTACAAATATCATAATCAGTAGATACAGTTTCAGGATTGCAATTTACAACACTAACATTTTTTTCTCCATTTTCCTGAAGACCCCAAACCATATTGACTGTTCCCCAATCAAATTCTACACTGCTTCCAATTCGATAAGGACCTGCACCTAAAACTACTACACCTTTGTCAGAATCATCAAGTTTTACATCATTGGTACCACCTCCATAAGTTAAGTAAAGATAGTTTGTTTGTGCAGGCCATTCTGCAGCAAGTGTATCAATTTGTTTTATAGAAGGAATTATACCAAAGTTTTTTCTCATACTTCGAATTTCTTGATTGGTAGAATTTTTTGCACGTGCAATTTGATTATCTGAGAATCCTAACTTTTTTGCAGTATGTAATAGTGGTTTATCTAATTCATTTTGTTTTAATTTTTCTTCAATATCGACAATATTTTTTATTTTTTCAATAAACCAAGGATCAATTGATGATAAGTCATAAATTTTTTTAACAGATATTCCTTTTTTGATTGCAGCTGCAACATAATATAAAATAAAGTCATCATGGGCTTGAAGATGTTGCTCAATAGATTCTTCATCAAATTTTTTACCATTTGCACGATTTAATACAAGACCATCATTTCCAATATCTAACATTCGAATTGCTTTTTGGAGGGATTCCTCAAAGGTTCGACCTATTGCCATAACTTCACCTACAGATTTCATTGTAGGACCAAGCTTCCTATTTGCTAATTCAAATTTTTCAAAATCCCATCTAGGATGTTTACATACTATGTAATCTAATGATGGCTCAAAGCATGCTGTTGTTGCTTTGGTAATATGATTTACTAATTCAGGAAGTGAATATCCAAGTCCAATTTTTGCAGACATGTATGCAAGTGGATATCCAGTTGCTTTACTTGCAAGCGCAGAGGAACGAGAGAGACGAGGATTAATTTCAATTGCTGCATACTTGTCAGAATCAGAATCTAATGCATATTGGATGTTACATTCTCCTACAATGCCAACATGTTTTGTTGCTCTTATTGCAGCAGATCGAAGTGTATGATATTCATGATTATTAATTGTCTGTGAGGGGGCAACTACAATATTATCACCTGTATGAACCTTCATTGAAAGTACATTTTCCATATTACAGACAATTACATTATTTCCACTGTAGTCTTGCATTACTTCATATTCAATCTGTTTCCAATGACCAACATATTCTTCAACCAAAATTTGCCCAACAAGACTAGCTGCTAATCCACGTCCAACAATTTCGTGTAATTCAATTTCATTATGAGCAACACCACCACCTTTACCACCAAGTGTGTATGCTACACGAACAATTACAGGATATCCCAATTCTTCAGCGACTTTTTTTGCATCATCAAATGTATGAACTGTTTTACTATTGAGTACGGGAACACCACATTCCTGCATATTATCTTTGAATCTCTGTCTATCTTCAGTAGCCACGATTCCAGGAATTTGTGTTCCTAAAACTTTGATACCATATTTTTCTAAAATTCCATATTCATCTAATTTAACACCACAGTTTAGGGCTGTCTGACCACCATAAGATAACATTATTGCATCAGGTCGTTCATTTTCAATTACAGATTCAACATACTCTGGTGTAACTGGTTGAAGATAGACCTTATCAGCAAATCTTGTGTCAGTTTGAATTGTTGCAATATTTGGATTAATTAAAACACTCTTCAGCCCGTCTTCATGAATTGCCTTTAAACATTGACTTCCAGAATAATCAAATTCTCCTGCTTCTCCAATCTTTATTGCTCCACTGCCTAAAACAAGAATTTTTTTTATAGAATTATTACTAGGCATCTATTTTTCCCTCTATTATTTTTTTTAATTGATCAAAGACAAATTTACAATCATAAGGTCCTGGTGAAGCCTCAGGATGAAATTGAACTGCAATGCATTTTTCATTTTTATGTTTTATACCTTCAACAGTCTTATCATCAGCATTTGAAAACCATAAATTAAATTCAGAATTAGATAAGGAATCAGGACTGATACAATATCCGTGGTTTTGACTTGTTATGTACACTTGATTATTATCTAAATTTATACAAGGTTTATTCTGACCACGATGACCATACTTCAATTTGTAAGTTGAAGCACCACCTGCAATACCAAGTATTTGTGCACCAAGACAAATTCCGAGAGTTGGAATTTCTTTTTTGATTAATTCTTTTGCAGTTTCAATTGTGTCTGGACAATGTTCAGGATCACCAGGACCATTACTGACAATCACACCTTTTGGATTATATGATAAAATTTCATCAATTGGAGTGTTCCAAGGAACTTTGATTGCATTGTAACCTAATTCACGAATGTTTCGGATTATTGCATTTTTTGTTCCAGTATCAATTAAAACAATATTCTCTTTATCATTACCAAATTTTTCAGTAGTTTCAGTTGATACAACATTCATGAAATTTTCATCATTGTAATTAGTTGCACCTTTTAGCTGTTCCATAACTTCATCAACATTAATTTCAGTATCAGATACACAGATAGCACCCATCATAACACCAGACTGACGAAGTTTTTTGGTTAATTCGCGAGTGTCAATTCCTGATATCCCTGGAATTTTTTCATTATTCATCCATTCATCAAGAGTCATTGAAAGATTCCAATGACTAGCAGTCAATGATAATTCATGTATTACTAATCCACGGGCTTGGATTTTAGAAGATTCAAAGTATTTTGATACACCATCATTTTGAAGAGCAGGGTCTGGAACTCCATAATTTCCCACCAAGGGGTAGGTTAGAGTTAGAATTTGGCCACTATATGATGGATCAGTTAATGTTTCAGTATAACCAACCATGCCAGTATTAAAGACAATTTCTCCAACTGATATAGTAGAAAATCCAAATCCCATACCATCAAAAATTGTACCGTCAGAAAGGATCAGCTTCCCATTCTTATCAGCATGTTTTGATTTTTTTATGGAAATTGTAACCCTTCACATATCGTTATGGTTCTAGATTTAAATTTTGTGTAATGATCGCAAAAAATTATAGAGCACCGAATTGTTCGCTCCATTTATGATATGCACGAACCATTTCTGTTGAAACACTAGGTCTTCTTTTAATCTTAATATTCTTAAAATCCATCATGGTTAATTCTCTAGGCTGGCTTGATGGTTCACCTGCTACAGGCTCATGATAATCTGGAGATCTAAACAATTCATTAACAATTTGTAATTGTGCACCTTGACAAACATCCTTAATATCACTTGCACTATAACCGTCAAATTGTTTTGCAAGAGTAAGAGAGTTTACACGTGAACTCTTTCTCAATGGTGAAGTATAGAGATCAAATAATTTCTCTCTAGCTGCTGTAGATGGTAATGAAACATAAATTCTCTTTTGAAATCTTCTAAGAAATGGACTATCCAAACTCCATGGTTTATTGGTTGCTCCAATAACGTACATCATAATTTCCTTTCCTTTACCATTCACTCCATCCATTTCAGATAAAAACTGATTTTTAGCTCTAATTTCACCACCAACTTCACTATTTCTCTCACCAAGTAATGAATCAACTTCATCAATGAAAAGAATTACAGGTTTTTGTTCTTTTTCGCAGTATCCACGAGCCATTGAAAAAAGTTTTGAAACATTTTTTTCTGCTTCACCAAGCCACTTGCTCATCATTGATGCTGCATCTACAACAATAAAATATCCATCTAACTCATGTGCAGTAGCAGCTGCAAGCATTGTTTTTCCAGTTCCTGGTGGTCCATATAGTAACATTCCTCTAGGCCATCCTAGTGGAAATAAATCTGGTCTTTTACTTGGATAAACAATTGATTCTCGCAGTGCATTTTTTGCATCATCTAATCCTATAACTTCACTCCATTTTACATCTGGTTTTTCTTTTAATATTAAATCCTCCATACTGTCATCAGTTTTTGGTTGTGCACGTGCAAGTGCTTTCTTTTGTTCTTCAGGTGATGCATTAGGATCTACTACAGGTTCAATATTTCCTGCACGTGTATTTTGTAATTCTTTTACTCTGCCTTGATACGCACGTATTCTTTCAGTATAAACTTGATTTAACTTACTATCGGGATATAATCTCATTAATTTCATCAATGTTGCAGATGCATTTTGATATCCAGAAATAGCCATTCCATACGCACCTTGTGAATCTGCCTTTATTGCTTCTGATGCATATTTGCTAGCACTATTTTCTAATTCTTGTGGGGCCATACTCATTCTAAATCACTAATGAGTTTTCTATAGATTTGAGTAGGTATTCAGGTGAGTAAATTGCTGTCAAAGATTTGGTTAAATTAATTCAACTGTATTATACGCCTGTGTCTGAGAATGAAGTCTGTTTTGATTGGTTCATTAATAATGATTCAAATTCTTTAATTTTTTTAATTGAAAAATCTGCTGAAATGCCCAATTCATCAATTTCATTATCCATATGTTCAATTGAGCCTACAGTAGAATCTAATATGTCTACAAATCTCTTCATATTCTGATAAACAGCTTTTTTATTCTCGTGTTTAGATAGAACAATTTCACATAATGTAAGAATTCTAGAAAAATCTTCCAATTCATTAAAATCTAGTTTTTCAACAAAAGATGTTTTATCATTGATAGAAGATAATTTTTCATCAATTGTGGATAAAAGACTCCTGACTTCTAACAGATTTTTTTGTGCTCTATCTTTAGTTTTCATACGTTTTGGTGTTATTTTTGAAAGATTAGACGTAGACGTATAAATTTTAGAGTGAAAAATCAAAAATGATTTAGTTCTAAAAGAGGAAAAAATAAAAGAATACTATAAAATGATAAATTATGATTGAAGATAGATTAAACGAACTTGGAATTATACTTCCAATCCCTCCAAATCCTGCAGGTTCATACATACCAATAGTAGTATCTGGAAAACTTGCATTCGTATCAGGTCAGATCCCAGTTAAAGATGGCCAAGTAGTTTATCAAGGGAAAGTTCTTAGCAATGAATCAATTGCTGATGCTCAAAGCGCATCTAAACTTTGTATAATTAATGGTTTATCACAACTCAATGCATATTTTGGTACATTAGATAATTTAGTAAAAATAATAAAAATTTCAGGATTTGTCAATTCTGCAGAAGATTTTTTTGATCATCCAAAAATAATTAATGCTGCATCTAATTTATTGGTAGAAATATTCGGTGAAAAAGGAAAACATTCACGAATAGCTGTAGGTGTGTCAAGTCTGCCATTAAATGCTACTGTTGAAATTGATATGATAGTTGAGATTTCTAATTAAATTTTAGAAACAGAATTTTCTAAATCACTTACAAGTTTTTCATATTCTGATCTAGATTTACCAAGTTCGCTAAGTTTCGTTTCTTCAATTTTTTCTAATCTATCATTAACTTCTTTTGAAACACTGTTTAATCTTGAATCAGCCATCATAAATAGCCGATTATTTTCTTTCCACAAATGTTCTCTTACATGAGTGATGTAATTTTCTAATGATAAAATTAAATTGTTCGAGTCTCCAGATGCAAAATATGCTTGAACACATGTTTTAATCTGTTCAGCAAGTTTCTCTGTCATTTTATGCTCTACTATCATTTTTGGTATTGGACCCATTTGTGTCGGCATACCAGTTTGCCCTAATGCTGGAAATAAACCCTCTTCTTCTTTACCATGATGACAGACATGCGTAAAATTTTGTGTAAAATCAATTGTAGGTAAAAGAATTTGTTGAGGAATTTCTTTACCGTCCTTTAGTAATGATACAGTTGTATCAAGTGCACTTAGAACTTTTTCAATTAATTTATGATCATTTCTTAAAGAAGAGGTTGACAATTATTTTTCTAACTCTGAATTAAGATTCTTAATGAATTTTTTAATATTCGCTTTTGGTATTGATGCACCACATGCCTTATCATGACCTCCACCAGAACCACCAACTTCTGTAGCCAATCTATTAACAATTTTTCCCAAATGCACTTTACAACTCTTTGATCCTCTAACTGAAACAGCATAAATTCCATAATCCACGCGTTCTTTGTATGCAACACCAACATCTTTTCCAGAAAGACCTAAAACAAAATTCACTGCTCCACTTGCTCCAGAATCAAGTATTTCCATATGTCCCAAATTTTTTATAACTTTCATTGATTTTTTTACTTTTGATATCACAGATGCCAACTTTTCTACTTGAATCTGTGCAAATTCATATGAATTAGGAATTTGATGAGGATATTTTGATTCACTTAGTTCATCAACTAGGTATAATAGATAATCAGGATCATTTTGATGACCTACTATATTATAGGTCAAAACAGTAGCGCTGATTAATGCAAATTGTCTATCAAATATTTGTAATAATTTTGAACCTAAAGGACGATCTTCCATATAATCAGTAATAGCTGCACATGCAGCAACAAATGCAGCATGATCATTTAATTTTTTTTTGTATGCATTGTATACTTGAACAGTAGTGCATTCATTGATATCATGAATTACTTTAACTTTAGATTTTTCCAGTTGTGAGATAATTTTCTTATCAAGATCATGATGATCAATATACGTCACTTTGACACTACGTTTTCTTAAAATAGTTAAGAGCTCAACAAATTCAGATTCATTTTTTTTATTTAATCCAAGATCACAAATATAAAGTTCTTTTAATTTTTTATCATCTCTTAATGGTTCCATAGAATCCATCATTCCCGGATAATCAACTAAAATTGAACTTCCACCAAAAGCCTGTTTAATTAGTGCCGCAGAACTTATTCCATCTGCATCTTCTTCATGTGAAACACAAATGATTTTTGTTTTGATAGAACTTTTGACGACCATGCCATTATTTTTCATAAACCCTCATTTAAACCAAGAATGAAAAAATACTTGAAAATCTATTTTGTTTTAGGAGTAATTTTATTTTTATCCTTTTTAGATTTTAAGACAGATGAATAAATATCATAAAATGTTCCACCTGACAATTGATTTTTGACATCAAATTCTTGAATTAGTTTTAAAAATTCTGGTGATGCATTAAGTATATCCTCATCAGCTTGTTTGACTAATCTACGTTCAATATCAGACATAAATAATAATTAAAATTAATCATATATGCGCGAGCTTTGATAGATTAGACTATCTGCTAAATTTATTGACAAATTGCAGCCTTGAAAATTTAATAGTACTGTTTGAAGACAGAACAATATGGAAACTAAGAATATTGGGCTTAGAGATGTGACAGTAGCTGATACTAAAATTTCTCATATAGACGGAAATAGAGGAAAACTAATCTATAGGGGATTTGATGTTTTAGACTTAACAAAGAATTCAAATTTTGAAGAAACATGTTTTCTTTTATTACACGATCACTTACCTAATCAAAAAGAATTCGATGAATTCAAAGTAAAATTACGTGATTCAAGACAAATTCCTGAACAAATGCAAAAAAATATGAAAAATTGGAGGAAAGATGCAGAGCCAATGGATGCACTTCAGGCATTTGTTGCTGCTTTAGCTGGATATTATAATGAAGTAGGTTCTGCAAAAGAAATTAGTTATCAAAGAGCAATTAATCTTATAGCAAAAGTTCCAACAATTATTGCAAGCTGGGATCGTATTAGAAATGATAAAGAACCAATATCTCCAAATCCCAATTTAAGTCATGCAAGTAATTTTCTATACATGTTAAAAGGTGAAGAGCCTGATAAAGAAATAGAAAGAATTTTTGATGTCTGCTTAATTCTCCATGCGGATCATACATTTAATGCATCGACTTTTGCTGCAAGAGAAGTTGCATCTACTAGAGCACATATGTATTCTGCTGTTAGTGCAGCAGTAGGTGCATTAAGTGGTGAATTACATGGTGGAGCAAATTTTGAAGTAATGAAAATGCTGTTAGAAATTAAAGATAAAAACAATGTGGGAAATTGGATCAAACTTAGATTAGAAAATGGAGACAGAGTTATGGGTATGGGTCATGCAGTATACAAAACAGTTGATCCAAGATCAACTGTTCTAAAAGAACTATCAAAAAAACTTGCTGAAAAAACAAAAATGCCATGGTACGAGATTACAAAAAATGTAGAGGATTCAACAGTAAAATTTATGAAAAAAGAGAAAAATAAAGAAATTTTTCCAAATGTTGATCTTTACAGTGCATCAGTATACTATATGTTAGAAATCCCAATGGATCTAAATACACCAATATTTGCAATTTCTAGAGTTGCAGGATGGGCAGCACATGTAATTGAAGAAAGATTTGCCGAGGCTGCTCCAAAACCTATGTTGTATAGACCTAAAGCAGTTTATGTAGGAAAATATGCTGGACCACAAGGTTGTACATATTTACCAATTGATGAAAGACAATAAAATTAGTTTCTTGTTTTTAACCAATTTTTTGCTTTTGAATTAATATCATTTCTATACAATACTTCAAAAACCATATCGTAAAACGTAATACCTTTCTTTTGAGCCTGCATGTCAAGCCATTTTATTCCATCAGCAAGTTCAGGATCAAATTCAGAGAAATCAACAAGCTCATCAACCATTTTTTTGAAGAAATTATGACTATTCATCATGAAAGTAAATTTCAAAATAGATCATTAAGCCAAGAATTCAAATTATATTGATAAACCAGTGTTTTTTGATTGACATATGGAGCATGAACTTTTCTTTGATGGAACAACAGAAAAATACACCTGGTCGATAAAAACTGGAAATGCAGTTGTTGACCAGACTAGAGTGCATCCTCCAGCCTATCTATCAGGTGGAAAATTAGATGTTAGTAATACAGAAGAGTCAAAATTCATTGCATTGCATGTTGGGATTTATTGGGGTTTAGGAGTTTTTATCATAAAAGATTATGATGAAGTAAACGTAATGTGTGATTCAAATGAAATGTATGAAATTCTAATTAAAAAAATTATAACTGACAATCAACTAATTAATGATAAAATTTACTTTATTAACCAATTAACAAATCATCGAAATTTAAAAATTAAATACCAATTTATAGAATCAGAAAAAAACTTGGCAGCAAAAAATCTTTCTTCAAGTCATAAAAACTCAACAACTAAAGATTCTAGAGAATTCATCTAATAATCAAACCTATATCATTAACATTTGTATGAGTAGGTCCCGTAAATATTAAACCGCCAAATTTTTTAAAAAAATTAAATGAATCATTATTTTTTAAATATTGTTCAAATGATGGAATATTTTCATTTGAAATCATTGCCCCTGCATATTTAGTGTCACCGTCTACACCGTCAGTTCCAATTGATGATATCAAAATTGAATTATTTTCTAACTGTTTAGAAATTTGTAAAACCAGTTCTTGATTTCTTCCACCTTTTCCTTTACCTAATACATTCACTGTAGACTCACCGCCAAAAATTATACATGATTTTTTTGTTGTTTTAAATTTATTTGCAATTATTTTAGATACAATTTTGACATCAGATTTGAGATTAAAAATTACAATAGTGGTGTAGCCTAACTTTATTGCTTTATCTTTCATAGCAATAAGAGATTTTTTATTATTACCAATTATAATGTGTGGAAATTTTGGTTTTTTTGGTGTTTCAGGAATTTTTTTGTTAAGACCGTTTTTTAAAACAGAAATTATATTTTTTGATATTTTTTTCTCAATTTTATATTTTTTAAGAATTTTTAACGAATCAGAAAAAGTAGTTTTATCAGCATATGTTATTCCTGAAGATATAGAACTTAGATCGTCTCCTATTACATCAGATAAAACAAATGAAACCGCAGAACTTTTCATTTTTTGAATTAATTTTCCACCTTTTATGTTTGAAAGATGTTTTCGTATACATGAGATTTCATTAATACTTGCACCAGATTGGATTAATTGTCGATTTAAAGCAATTTTCTCTTTAAGTGAAATTTCATATGGTAGAGTAACCAATGATGAGCCACCACCAGAAATTAAAAATACTATAAAGTCTTTTTTTGTAGTTTTTGCAATAAAATTTTTTATATATTTTCCAGCTTTCAGACTTTCAGAATTTGGTAATGGATGACCTGACATAAAAAACTGAATTTTGTTTTGTTTGAAAATAGGCTTATAATATGATGGCATTATAATAATTCCTTTTGTTATTGCAATCTTTGATGAAACAAATTTCATCATTGAATCTGCAGCTTTACCAATCGCAATAACATACACATTTTCAAAATTTTTTAAATTTATGATAGAATTTTTAGTTTTGATTTTATTCCTGAAAAAATATTTCTGAAGACCAATTTGAGGATTTGCATGTATTAACCCTTCATTTAGTATTTTTAATGCATCGTGAGATTTTTTGTTATTTATAAAATTAGAAGGATTTTTTATCATTTATCTAAATGAAGTAAAAAAATAACTTAAGGTTTTGCACGCTGTAAGATATAAAAAGAGAAAGAAAATGTAACAATACTATGGATAAAGTATTACTTCCAAAAAAAATTGAGTTTGGTGAAAATGCCTTATCTGAAGCTGAATATCCAAAAAATGCGTTAGTGGTAACAACAACTCCACCTGAGTTATCTGGAAAGTGGTTAGATAGAATGGGAATTCAAGACTACATGCTATTTGACAAAGTTACGCCAGAGCCATCTATTAATGATGTTAATACTCTAATATCTGAGTATAAAGAAAAAAAACCATCTGTATTAATTGGTCTTGGCGGTGGAAGTTCACTTGATGTTGTAAAATACTCTGCATCGGAATTTGGTGTTGATAAAATTTTAATCCCAACAACATTTGGTACAGGAGCTGAAATGACAACATACTGTGTGCTTAAGTTTGATGGAAAAAAGAAATTATTAAGAGAGGATAGATTTCTAGCAGATAGAGCAATAATTGATTCATATTTTATGAATGGAACACCAGAACAAATTCTTAAAAATTCAGTCTGTGATGCATGTGCACAAGCTACAGAAGGATTTGATAGTAAACTTGGAAATGATTTAACAAGAACATTATGTAAACAAGCATTTGATGTGTTACATGATGCAATAATGAATGATAAACCAGAAAATTACCCATATGGGTCTATGCTATCAGGAATGGGATTTGGTAACTGTTCTACTACATTAGGTCATGCATTATCATATGTATTTTCAAATGAAGGAGTTCCTCATGGATATTCATTGTCATCGTGCACTACTGTGGCACATAAACATAACAAATCAATATTCTATGATAGATTCAAAGAAGTAATTGAAAAATTAGGTTTTGACAAAATGGAGCTAAAAGCTGATGTAAGTGAAGCCGCAGATGTTGTTATGACTGATAAAGGACATCTAGATCCAAATCCAATACCAATTTCAAAAGAAGATGTTATTCAATGTCTAAATGACATTAATTCCGGAAATCTTTAATTATTTATTTTATTTCAGGCAGATCAGTTTCTCATACTTTATAAAATGCATATTAACACCAAAGTGAAAGGTTTGAAATAATGTTAAAGTTTGGAATACAAAATGGATTAAATGTTGCAAGAGCAGGTTATACTGAAGATCAAATTTTAACAGCATGTATGCTTGCTGATAAAACTGGTTATGACTCAATTTTCTATATGGACCATACAAATGTTCCACAATGGAAAAATGCTATTGTACTAGATCCATGGGTTATGCTTTCTTCAATTGCAGCTGTTACAAATAATGTTGAATTAGGTACATGTGTTACAGACGCAATAAGAAGACATCCATCAAACATTGCGTTGGCTGCAATTACATTAGATAGAATTTCTAAAGGAAGAGCTATTTTAGGAATAGGTGCAGGTGAAGCACAGAATCTTAAAGAATTTTGTATTCCATTTGATAAACCTGTTTCAAAATGGGAAGAACAAATTCAAGTAATCAAAAAATTATATCATTCAACACCTGATAATACCGTAGACTTTGAAGGAAAATATTACAAATTAGAGAGTGCATGCCTACAAGCACCACCAATAAGAAAACCACATCCTCCAACTTACATGGCGTCAGGTGGAAAAAGAACATTAGCGTTAACAGGTAAATATGGTGAAGGGTGGTTACCAATTGGTTATACTCCAGAACTATTTGAAGATCATAAAGAGCAAATTATTGTGTCAATGGATAAAAATGGAAGAACCGAAGAAGAAAAAGAAGATTTCCAAATGGCACTTGATATTGATGTATACTTTTCTGAAGATGCTGAAGTGTCGTGGGCAAAAATGAAAGAGGCTGTAAAAGTAAGTTTGTTTAAACCAGAAATTCTTAGAGTGCATGAGCTTAAAGATATTGAAGGCTTTGATTTTGTTAAATATTTTACAGAATATTCAATGTCAAACCAAGATTGGATTGTAAAAATGCGAGAAGCCGCAACAAAGATTCCAGATAAAATTGCAAGATCATCTACTGGTGTTGGAACACCTGATGACGTAATTCAAGTATTTGAAAGATTTCTTAAAGCTGGTGTAAATCACTTTGTAATAAGATTCTGGGGCTCTAATTATTTTGGGTCTATTGATAAATTTGCACATAAAGTAATTCCATATTTTAAGGAACAAGATAAAAAATAAGGAAAAAAATTTTAACAATAATACTTTACAATAGATATGCAATTACTTGGAATCTTAGAGATTAAATCTAAAGATAAAATTAAAGAATTCCTAAATAATGAATCAACAGGACGTATTGCAAGTCTTGATGAAGATGGATATCCACAAATCATACCAATGAATTTTGTTTTTATTGATAATGTAATTTACATGCATTCTCATACTAGAGGTGAAAAACTTCAAAATATTCAAAAAAACGATAAAGTTGGATTTGAAGTAGATAAAAATTTAGAGTTTTTACCTTCATACTTTTCAGATCCAAATGATGCCTCACTAGCAGATACATTTTACATTAGTGTTGTAATAAAAGGAAAAGCAACAATTGTCACAGATAAAAATGAAAAAACATTGGCACTAAATGGTTTAATGAAAAAATATCAGCCAGAAGGTGGATACGAACCAATTAATACACAAATGAATGTTTTAGATGAAGTAGCAGTAATCAAAATTAATCCTAATTCTATACGTGGCAAGTATAAAATTGGACAAAATTTAAAAAATGATGCTAAGATAGAAATGGCAAGAAAAATTTTTGAACGAAATTCTGTGACATCAAAAAATACATTAGAAGTAATGGGATTTTCTATTTCAAATGATGATGTCAAATTAGAAAAAGATGTGAAATGGTGATTTAGTATCAATTTTTATTAAGAAATTATTATTAAACTACTATTATGTCAGATTCAACTATTGATGATGCATTAAAACTGTTAGAAACAGGGAAAGGTAATCCAGATCGTCTTAAAAAAATTATTGCATCTTTCCAAAAGCGAAGTTTAGTCTCATTGGAAGATAGAAAATACATCGATGCATTAGTGTCCCAATATTTAGCACCAAGACAAAGAGTTCATATAAAAAAAATTGAACCTGACAAAGATCAAACAAGTTTCCCACGAATTAGAAAACCAGAACAAAGTAGATATCGAATTCAAGGAAGCAATAAATCATATAAAATTAATCGTGAAGAAACAAAAAGTACATCATCTTCAACAGTAAAAAATCCAGATGAAAATTATTCAACTAATTATACGTCAAATCTTACTAATAATGAGAAACAACATTCTGAAAAATTTACAGAATCATATGAAGATGAACCATCACTAGAAGAAAAATTTGTCAGTCAAATAGAAAATAACAAAACAGAAATAAGAAAAACGAATTCATCTAAAAAAATTATACTAATGGGAATAATTGGAATTATAATAATTGGAGGAGTGGCTGCTGGATTATCAATTAATCCTGATTCTTCTAGTATAGAAACATTAGAACGTGCAATATGTACTAATACAGAAATACTTGTATCATCAACCATTATCCCAGGATTTCCAGATCCTGAAAAAGATTTACAGCATTATTTAGATCGATATAATAACGAACCTAGTTATGCTGATTGGTTTGATAGGAATTTTCCGGGACAATCAATACAAGAAGCTGTATGCTAGTTTTTCAGAATTACCATTGCTTTAAATTTTCTATAGAATGATCTTGACTATTGCAAAAAATACAAGAATTTGAACTAAATTCAGAGTTTGTGCCAACTGGAGATCAGCCATCTGCAATTGACGCAATAGTGGAAGGTATCAAAAAAAGAAAAAATCAGACACTGTTAGGTGTAACAGGCAGTGGTAAAACATTCACAATTGCAAATGCTGTTGCCAGAACTGGAAAAAATACACTAGTAATATCACACAATAAAACTCTCGCAGCACAACTTTATTCAGAATTAAAACAATTTTTTCCAAATAATAATGTTGGATATTTTGTAAGCTATTATGACTATTATCAACCTGAGAGCTACATAGTACAAACAGACACCTATATTGAAAAAGACACACAGATTAATGAAAAAATAGAAAAACTTCGATTGGAGGCTACTGCAATGCTTCTTTCAGAAGAACCAACAATTATTGTGGCAACTGTTTCATGTATCTATTCACTAGGCTCACCCAAAGAATGGGAAGACATGGCAGTGACAATTCAAGTAAAAAAAGAAATTTCTCGAACAGATTTGATTAAGAATTTGATAAATGCTAGATATGAGCGAAACGATACCGAAATGAAAGCAGGATTTTTCAGAGTTAAGGGTGATACAATTGATATCATACCAGCATATTCTCAAGATATTATACGTATTTCATTATTTGGTGATGAGATTGAAAAAATTACAATCTTAAATAATGTGTCATTGTCAGAAAAGAAAAACATTACATCTATCAGAATCTTTCCTGCAAAACATTACATAATTGCAAAAGATGTCAAGGAAAAAGCAATAAAATCTATAAGAAAAGAGCTAAAAGAAACATTACCAAAATTAAATGAATTAGAACGACAACGACTTGAGATGCGTACAAAATATGACTTGGAAATGATTGAAGAGTTAGGATATTGTTCAGGAATTGAAAATTATTCAAGACATTTTGATGGACGTATGTCTGGAGAACCAGCATTTTGTTTACTTGATTTTTTTGGTGATGATTTTACACTTGTAATTGATGAATCACATGTTACATTACCACAACTTCATGGTATGTACAAAGGAGATTACTCTAGAAAAAAGTCATTAATTGACTATGGGTTTAGACTTCCAAGTGCATTTGACAATAGACCGTTAAAATTTGAGGAATTTGAAAAACGAATTAAAAATACTATTTTTGTTTCAGCAACTCCTGCTGACTATGAACGACATAAATCATCACAGATAGTAGAACAGCTTGTAAGACCTACTGGTCTAATTGATCCTGAAGTAGAGATACGTAATTCAAAGGGTCAGATGGATGATTTGATAATAGAAATTACAAAATGTGTAAAACAAGACCAAAGAATACTGATAACAACATTAACAAAAAGAATGGCAGAAGATCTAGCAGAATATTTATCTAAAAAAGAAATTCGTGTGCGTTATTTACATTCAGAAATTCAAGGTCTTCAAAGAACTGAATTAATTAGACAGTTAAGATTAGGTGAATTCGATGTACTAGTAGGAATAAATCTTCTTCGAGAGGGATTAGATATACCTGAAGTCTCACTTGTTGCTATATTAGATGCAGACAAAGAAGGTTTTTTGAGAAATAAAACAAGTTTGATTCAAACATTTGGTAGAGCTGCTAGAAATTCAGAAGGAAGGGTGATCATGTATGCAGACAATACTACAGTATCTATGAAGTCAGCATTACTAGAAACAAAAAGAAGACGAGAAAAACAAATACAGTATAATAAAACCAACAAAATAATTCCAAAAACAATAATCAAGTCAATCCCAGAGCAAGAAACAGAACTAGATGAAATTAAAAATAAATCAAAAACTGACTTGAAAAAACAAAAAATTGAAATTGAAATTAAGATGAAAACATTCGCTGAAGATTTAGATTTTGAAAATGCAATACAATGCAGAGATAAAATAAAAAGAATTCAAATGGAGTTGGATAAAGATGAATCAAAATGAATTAAAAGTTAAAGGTGCTCGACATCATAATTTAAAAAACATTAACGTAAATATTCCAAAAAATAAAATTGTTGTAATTAGTGGTTTATCAGGTTCAGGAAAATCAACTCTTGCATTTGACACAATTTATGCAGAAGGACAAAGAAGATATGTTGAATCACTATCATCTTATGCAAGACAATTTTTAGAAATGATGGATAAGCCAGATGTTGATTCTATTGATGGACTATCACCTGCAATTTCAATTCAGCAAAAAACTACAAGCAAAAATCCACGTTCAACTGTTGGAACAACTACAGAGATCTATGATTATCTACGGCTTTTATTTGCAAGGATTGGGATTCCTCATTGCACAAATTGTGGAAGAAAAATTTCAAGTCAATCAATTGAATCAATAACAGATTCAGTAATAAAAGAATTTAATAAAAAAATGATTCTTGTCTTAGCACCATTAGTACAAAGAAAAAAAGGAACATATGAAAAATTATTTGAGCAGATGAAAAAGGATGGATATTCTAGAGCTAGAGTTAATGGGGAAAACATATCATTAGAAGATGAATTTCCAAAACTTGATAGACAGAAATGGCATAATATTGAGATTATAGTTGATAGGATTACTGCAAACAAGGCAGAAAAAAGTAGAATTTTTGAGTCTGTTCAAACTGCATTAAAATCTGCACAGGGTTCAGTACTTATAGCATCAGATACGAATGAAAAAATCTTTTCTCAGAATAATGCATGTCCACATTGTGGAATTACAGTTGGTGAATTAGAACCACGTACATTTTCATTTAATTCACCTTTTGGAATGTGTAAACAATGTAATGGATTAGGAGTAAAGATGGAATTTGATCCAAATTTGGTTATTCCTGATAAATCAAAGTCAATTTTAGATGGTGCAATTGTTCCATGGAGTGGAAGATTTCAATCATTTAGACGTCAAGAATTACGTGCCGTTGGGAAAAAATTTGGTTTTAATTTGATGACTCCAATTAATGCGATGAAATCAAAGCAGATTAACATTATTTTACATGGAAG
>Ga0114932_10002252_pt1 | contig 20578 bp, 22 predicted proteins | sample 2SBtaG_2_FD_87286 | JGI IMG/M metagenome (GOLD analysis project Ga0114932, IMG submission 87286) | Deep subsurface microbial communities from Kolumbo volcano to uncover new lineages of life (NeLLi) - 2SBTROV12_ACTIVE470 metaG | ecosystem: Environmental > Aquatic > Marine > Volcanic ... | reverse complement strand
CCTAGAAAATGAACACGCTTCCACTCTGAATCCTTAAGTTTAGGGCGTATTTCATTAATAAAGATATCCTTCCATTTTTGTTCGTTTTTAGGTTTGGCACCGTAACTTACTCCATCACCACCCACTATTAAAATACGGGCATTGGGACGTTTTCTAAGTAGCTCTGGTAACGATCGCATAAAAATATGATAACCACGATAGGGTTCAAGGTTTCTATTAACGAAGGTTACTATTTCATCACTTTTTTTCAGATTAATAATAGAGTTATCTGTATCTTTTAATGATAAGGTAGCAGATGCGTTAGGGCATACGACATTCGTATCAATTCCATCATGTATTATGGATATTTTATTTCGAAAGTAATCTGGAAAGGTACTAGCTTGCCAATATGTAGGTGATATAGCTGCATCAGCTTTTTCAAAGTGTAATAAATTATTTAAGTTTTTAAGCTGTAACCTGCATACCTCTCCTTCATCTTCACTGGGGAATTCTGGGTCGAAGCCGACATCAGCTCCATGAGGCTGATAGTAAAACTCACAATAGATCCCAAGTTTAGCTTGTGGCCAAACATCTTTTAGGAAAAGGCTTTCTCCCCAACCGTGATGGGAAATGATTATTTCAGGGCTGAAGCCGTCAGCTTTAAGTTTTAGGGCAGCTCGAAAACAGGCATCCGCACGAATGACCTTAGTTTCAAAATCTGAAACCCATGGATGTATATTGGCTGTCGTACCTCTATTTGTATCATATGAAATTAAATTTATATTTTCCAATTTTTCATTATGTTTGATTGCCAGAGCAAAAATATTATGTCCGAGCTCTGCGAGTTTAGGAGCAAGGAACTTAAATTGACCGGGAAAGTTCTGATGAATGAAGAGTATATTCACCTGTAAACCTTTAATATACCTAGCTTTACCAACCATGTAAGGCTGCGGAGAATAAATGCCTTACGACTATTATCTACTGAATCAATAATATTACCAGCAGTTTTTGGCCCTTGATTAAGAAAACTAAGGATTATTTTGATTTCATCATTAGTTGGTATAACAGTATTAGCAAAGTTCACCATAGTTAGCTCTTTATATTCTTTAACACGAATTAGGGCTGTTTCCCAGTTGGAATCAGTTAAAGATAGAATTGTCTGGGGGCCCAATGACTGGGTAGGATAACTGGAAAATATATGGAAAGGGTCTGAACGTGCTGGCCAGGGGTGAGGCAATTTTTTTGTCTCTTGTCCCTTAGAGAGGCGTATTTCAGCTAGTTTAGCCCAAAGACTTTCATATTGTGGAATAATTGCGGACCAATCGTATACTTTTCTTGCTCTTTCTTGGCCTTGCGCACCAAGTTTTTTTCTTAGTTCTTGAGATTCTAAAAGCTTTATAAAAGCCTGGGTAGTGGCCTCAATATCTACGGCTATCACGCTACAAGTGTGTCCACAATACATGTCATAGGTATCTATTCCGAGGGCATGACGAAATGCTAAATCATTACCTAGTCCAGTCTCAGGCATTAGTGTAGGAATTCTGAAGCCATCCACTCCATCTCTTACAGTATCTTTATATCCGTCCCAATCAGAAACTATAACAGGAATACCAGTGGCCATGCCCTCAATAGGAACTATACCAAAAGTTTCTTGGATGTTATCTGCTAAGGAGTTCAGAATATCTGCACTAGCCCAGGCAAGATTACGATCTGCTTTCTTTCTTCCATCAAGGTTTATGATACGTATGCTAGGACAAACTTTTTTAGCTGCTTCAGAATAAGCTTTGGAAATATATTCATTATGATGCCAGCCACACTCAATTAGTACAACTTCTTTACCCGTTCGTTTGGCCGCTAGCTCAAGTGCTTGATATAATGCTAAAGGGTGTGCTTTAGCATGAAAAGACAAACGACCCATATAAAGTACAACAATTGTTTCTTTATTTAACCCTAGGGCAGATCTAGCATGATTCTTCTGATTTTCAGTAAAAATAAAATCATCTGTATGAACACCTAGAGGAATCACTGGGAGCTGGGGTAGCCGTGTTTTATTTATCCCTAATCTGTTCTCTAGATAGCTAATCTGCAATTCTAGAAGTTGGTCAACATTATTTTTTACTTTACTGGAGGTGCATATGATTGCATCCCATGGATGAACTGGTGAAGTAATTAGTCCAGTAATGTCATCCATTGATCCAATACTTGATGTAGTGTGAGTTATTCCGCATAGACTCCAAGCGTCATCACCGAAAAAAGTTCTATGAAACGCGTGAGTTCCAATACCCGGTCCTGGATAGTAAATTACTCCAGGCTTCGAAAGAAGAGATAATGTGTTTTTATTTACTACATTAATAGAATTTTTAGGATTAAATACATTTGCTGTTTTAGTAAACTGCTCAATGTGACTAGGAGATTCTGTCTGTATCCAATAATCTTTTGCCTTGCTATAGCTCAAAAAACCGCGCAAAAAAGACTCACCAGCCGCATTCCTTCCCATAAGTGCAGGCCCAGTCGTAGTGTAAGCTTCAGGGTGATAATAGATGCAGGCAGTCATCTCTCTAATCGCTAAGTTTTAGTAAGCATTGCAGGTATCAAAAAAGTACTATAGTGATATAGCAATGCTTCCTAAAGTATTTTTAAGACATATAAGAGAATGCCATTTGATTATTTTAAACTGACATTAAGGATGATTAAGGACGCGCATAAACGTAACCTAATATTATATATACTAAAAAAATATACGTTAAATAAGCGTCTCTAATCCTCATCTTTTGGTAATAATTCGCTCAAAGCTCTGGCATAGGCATTTCTCGCAGTTTGCGCTATTGCTAGCTGAAGGTTAATCCGTGCTATTTCTGCATCGGTTGCATTTATAGAATTATACTGAGCTCTCGCATCTTCCGATAAGTCATCAGATTCATATTCTTTTCCATCTATTGTAATGGCTACCATTGTAATATTCCCATCTATAAAAGGTATGTTTATAATAATAAAAGTTTACTATTTTATAGAGAGTCGCACCAATATATTTATTAAAAAATAATTAAAATGATGGCATGTACATATATTAAAACGACGATTGACTTTCTAAATAAAGCTTAAATTTGTGAGAGGGCTCTGGCACGGAGGATTAAATCAGAATGCTGTTTGAATTCTCAGTTTCCAGCACGCCAAGCAAAGTCAATGTATCTCCAGAGCCAAACTCAAGAATTAAATCATTAGCTTCTGTAATACGATAGTTTTCATAGGATTCTTTGTCTTCAGAAAGAAAAAACCAAATTCTATCTTTTCCTAGTTCAAAGCCGTTTACTACCGAGCTACCACTTTGATATAGGAGCACATCAATAGAATCACTTAAAAAAATCTCTTGATTTTTAACTCCGTCGAGTAAATGTCCTTTAATGTCCAGCGTAGGCAATGCTTCTAAACTACTAACATTCGAATTAGACGAATTATGCGCAGTCTCTTTTGCTGCTAAAGATTCATCATTATCATTCGGTTGCGCAGTTAATGTAGGGTTAAGAGATAACCAAGATTTAACAGCAGTATCTTCTTGTAAAAAATAGGATTCGATATTCTCTGGCATTATTATTTTATTATATTTTATAGAAGTTTCGTTAAAATCACCGTCTACATTTTTTATAGCTTCATTTACTAAATCCACTACATTTATTGCAGCTATAGACATATTTTCTACGGGTAAATTTATTTGATCCAAATTTAAATCTTTAGAAAAATATGTATTTGTTTCTATATTATCATCAATAAATAATTTAGCTTTTGGGAGAATTTCATCAGAACCAATCATACCTTTTGTACTATTAAATAAAGTTAGTTCTAAACTACTATTGACACTAGGCATTTCGGAGTTTGATCCAGAACTACTGGTTGTTTCCTCTTTTGTAGATAAAGAAACTTTTACTGTAAGTGAATCTATGGGCTGGACAAAATTTTCTATACTGGAATCACTATTAATATCCATACTATTAAAAATTTGTATAGTCTCGGTTTCCAAAAGGCTAGGAACAGGCAAATACTCAGTCATAAACAAACCTTGTAGCTCCGGTGAATAATTTCCTGGAGGTGTGGACTGAGAATTGGCCAATACTGTCTCGCGAGATGATATTTCAAGTGCTAAAATAACAGCACTGATTAAAGAGATTGAATTTCCATATTGTTTACCTATTTCGATATCTGAATAGGTATTAGATCCATAGTTTGTTATAATTTTGGTGGTATCATTGGTTTCCTGCTCTTCCATATGATCAGGAGTATTAAAGTTATTTGTTTCATTAGAAACAGTATTTTGTACCTTACTGTTTTCATATAGATAAGAATTAGGAACGTTGGTGTTTATTATTTCATTGGAAACAATGTTTTTAATATTAGTATTTTCTGATAAAGCAGCACTCAATACATCATCAATTGTATTTGCTTTCACTTCTTCACTTGCAGCAACAAATGCAGCAGCTACGAAAGCTACTAGAACCATTCTTGGATGCAGAACAACACGCCCATTGTTAGAGGGCGGGGTCATTAGTGGGTGTCGTTCTAGAAGCTGATTAATTAAGTCACGTACATCACTGCCGCGATATATATCTTGGGTTACAGAACTAACCGCAATAAAAACTCCATCAATTTTTGCAAAATGGGCAATCACTTCTTCTGTGTCTGCCCTTACGAAAACAAACCACGGCTCACCCTCATCAGATACACCGCTTTCAGATTCAACCTTAAGTCCTGCATGTGCCATAATATCTGACACCCTATAGAACTCCGCTAATTCCTGATTATTCCACCATCTTTTTTTAGGTGGTTGATCAGTGTTTTTATGAAATAGCGCAACCGACATTTAAATTCCTTATTCCTAGGACTTTATCTAAGCATTAATATAGTAATTTTCCTAGTCAGATAGGTGTATGGGTGCGTCAGGAAAAACTAGTCGATAGTTGGTTGGGTCATAATAACTCATCAACCTTTTAGCGAAGGTTTGAACATCTTCTCCTAGAGCTTCTGCCCAAATCTCGACACGTTCGGTTGGAACACGTCCTCTGCCTACCTCAATTTGTGAAATAAAAGTATAATACTCTACATCGACACGATCAGCTAATTCTCTTTGTGATAACTGACTCTTCTCCCTGAGAGACCGTAACCACATTCCTGCTTCTTTCCGAAGCTTTTTTATGTCGTTAGAATCATCGTGTTTAGTTTGCGTAAAACTAGACATTTTTTTATCCCTTAGATTTCTTTAAGGTATGTAACTTACTGTACATCGGCTACAGAGTCGAATCGCAATATGAGAAAAAATATTTATATTTTACAATTAATCTATATTTAATAAACTATATATATGGGTAAATTAATTGAATATAGCTATATGTTGATGCTTGCTATTTAAAACGTTATATTCTTAATTTAATATAATAAATTATATGCTTCCTTGTTTTAATATTATGAGAAACATTAATAGAATTGGCATGGTTTTTCTTTGCCCTATTCTTTATTAAACGTACAACCATAGCATCTTGGAGAGGTGGCAGAGTGGTTGAATGTGCCGGTCTCGAAAACCGGTGTGCGCGCAAGCGTACCGTGGGTTCGAATCCCACCCTCTCCGCCATTTATTAACCTTTGCGTTTCAGGTAAATTATTGGTAGGAATTAAGTCAACGATAGTTGACAGTGGCGTAGGGCGGCGTATAGTCCCGATCGCAGGAAGAAATCCAATTTAAATTGGTGTTTCTTATTATGATTCTATATATAAATTTTAGTGTACTGATCGTTTATTACACTACGGTATGACACACATTTGGGTTGAACAGCATGTATGCAGTTATAAAAACAGGCGGTAAGCAATACCGTGTTGAGAACGGTGATATTATAGAAGTCGAAAAACTTACGGCAGACGCCGGGAGTACAATTTCTTTATCTCCAGTTTTGATGCTTAACGATGACAAGTCTAGTAAGGTTGGTAATCCAGTGATTGAGGGCGCGGCTGTTAGTGCGGAAGTACTAGAACAGACCCGTGGTGATAAGATCATTGTATTCAAGAAAAAACGACGTAAAGGCTATAGACGTACGATTGGCCATCGACAAGACCTTACAGTTCTTAAAATTACTGACGTTACTGGTAAATCTAAGGGGACATCTATAAAGACTACCAAAGCGAAAGTGACGACAGATGATGTGCCGGACACAAAAAAGGCTAGTAAGTCAAAAGTAACTAAATCTAAAACGGCATCTGCTGAAAAGAAGCCAGCAGCTAAGAAGCCAGCGGCTAAGAAAGCAGCAGCTAAGAAGCCAGCGGCTAAGAAACCAGCGGCTAAGAAAGCAGCAGCTAAGAAGCCAGCGGCTAAGAAACCAGCGGCCAAGAAACCAGCAGCTAAGAAACCAGCTGTTGAAAGTGATAATCAGGAGTAATTAACGATGGCTCATAAAAAAGCAGGTGGTAGTTCAAGAAATGGTCGTGATTCGGCTGGTCGACGTTTAGGTGTAAAAAAGTACGGTGGTGAGGTTGTTATCCCCGGAAATATTATAATTAGGCAGCGAGGAACTAAGTTCCATCCAGGTGAAAATGTTGGCATGGGTAAAGATCATACGATTTTTGCTTTAATCGAAGGCCATGTATCTTTTTCAAGAGGTCGTAATGGGCGTGCATTTGTTTCGGTTCAGCCTCCTGTCTAAAAAAGTATTAGAGGGCTTAGGTTTTTCGGGGAGGTTGGGAAACTAATCTCTCCGTTTTTAATTGTGGAGTTGAATTTAAATGAAGTTCCTTGATGAAGCCAAAGTATACGTTCAATCCGCTTCAGGGGGAAACGGATGTGTGGCTTTTCGTCGTGAAAAAAATGTTGCTTATGGAGGTCCCAACGGAGGTGATGGAGGACGTGGCGGTGATGTAGTTCTTGAATGTGTTGGTGGGCTGAATACTCTTATAGACTATCGGTATCAGCAACATTTTAAAGCTCAGAGAGGAAAAGACGGCCAGGGAGCAAATTGTAGTGGAGCGTCCGGTGTAGATGCAGTACTGAGATTGCCTGTTGGTACACAGATACTAGCGGAAGATAAGAAAACTATTTTAGCTGATTTAACCTATGAAGGACAGCGCGTTATTATAGCTAATGGGGGAGATGGTGGTCGCGGTAACGCTCAGTTTAAGTCATCAATCAATCAAGCCCCACGTCGAGCCGAAACTGGGTGGCCTGGCGAGGAAGCGTGGTTATGGTTGCGTCTAAAACTTATTGCTGATGCCGGTCTAGTAGGAATGCCTAATGCTGGAAAGTCTACATTCTTATCTGCGGTAAGTAGAGCCACACCAAAAATTGCTAATTATCCATTTACAACCTTACATCCGGTTCTAGGAGTGGTGGAAACAGATGGTAATGAATTTGTAGTGGCTGATATTCCAGGTTTAGTGGAAGGTGCGCATGAAGGTAAAGGATTAGGAGATAGGTTTTTAGGGCACGTTGAAAGATGTCGAGTTCTTCTGCACTTGATTGATGGTACATCAGGTGTACAAGCTGCAATAGAAGCATATAAAACTGTACGTGCAGAGTTAGTTGCTTATGGCAGTGGTTTGGCGGACAAACCTGAAATTATAGCATTAAATAAGGTTGATGCGTTAATTGAAGACGACATTGATGAAGTGTCAGAAGCACTTAAAAGAGTTTCTAATCAAGAAGTCTTATGTATATCTGCAGTCGCTGGCCATGGCGTTACTGAAACTTTAAGAGCCATATATAACCATGTTGAAGAAACAGAAACAAAAAAAACTGGGGTTTCTTGGGAAACACCAGTAACAGCAGAAGTTTAAACTTTACCGTGACAGGAGCGTTACAGTGATTTCTCTTAATGAAAGTCGACGATTAATAATAAAAGTTGGCTCTGCTTTACTAGCTGATGAAGAAGGTAATCTCCGGGTTAAATGGATTGATGAGCTGGTGGCGGATGCTGCGGAGCTTTTTCATAATGGAACAGAAATTATTATAGTTTCATCAGGCGCAATTGCTGTTGGACGTCGTATATTGGGGTTAGCAGCTGGTCCTAGAAATAGAGCGTTGCGTCTTGAAGAAAGTCAGGCAGCTGCAGCTACAGGACAAGTTCGATTGGCGCATTCTTGGCAAGAAGCCCTTGCTAGACATAATCTACTGGCGGCTCAAATACTCCTAACTACGGAAGACACCGAAAATAGAAGGAGATATTTGAATGCTCGTTCTACAATTACTACTTTATTAAAGCTGGGTGTTGTTCCAATAATAAATGAAAATGACACTGTAGCAACTGAAGAAATAAGGTTTGGTGATAATGACCGACTTGCAGCGAGAGTTGCACAGATGATAAGCGCCGATACATGCATCATACTTTCTGATATTGACGGTTTGTATACCGCTGACCCTAGTAAGACAGATAATGCAAACCATATCGATCAGGTTCATTCTATTACAAGTGATATTGAAAAAATGGCTGGTTCTGCATCAAATGATGACGGCTCGGGTGGTATGATTACCAAAATTGAAGCTGCGCGAATTGCTATGCAAGCTGGTTGTCGACTTGTGATCAGTGATGGACGAATTAAAAGACCGTTGCGTTCTATTGATGAAGGCGCGAGGTGTACTTGGTTTGTCGCGGAGGCAGAGCCTATGACAGCACGTAAACGTTGGATAGCTGGAAGCTTAAATCCCGTTGGTACAGTTTATATAGATCCTGGTGCTGCTAAGGCGCTGGTTTCTGGTAATAGCTTGCTTCCCGCTGGTGTCGTAAGGGTAGAAGGTAATTTTGATAGAGGTGACCCTGTTATAATAAGCAATGATAAAGGTATAGAAATGGCACGTGGTCTTAGTGCTTATTCTAGTGATGACGTAAACCGAATTCGAGGACTAAAGAGTAATCAGACTGAAGAGGTGCTTGGCTATCGAGGGCGCGAGGAAATAATCCATAGAGATGATTTAATTATTAGTAAGTTATAATAGCTATATTTTTTTGGGTATATTTATTTGCAATTTGTTAATTTATACGCAATTAGTATGATTATTAGATTAACATCACAGCTATTTTGAAGTGAAAAAGTACTTATTATATAATGAATGGGCAGTAAACCTTACATAAAGAATTATTGTTAGTTATTGAATAACTAAAATGGGGTAAAACCGCCTATGAAATTTATAATCTTCACTACTATGTCATGAGAAAGATGTGAAGAAGATGACTTTATCAAATAATAATACAAAAAATGTTGATATAGAGTCTGTAATGCTAAATATGGGAGCCTTAGCTAGGAAAGCTGGTCGAATACTTGCCCAGGCTTCGAGTGAGGATAAGGATTCAGCGATATTAGCTGGAGCACTAGAGATTAGTAATAGGCGACTTGATATATTAGCTGCTAATGAAAAAGATTTACAAGCTGGGCTAAAAAAGGGACTAAGTGACTCGTTAATTGATCGTCTTAAACTTGATAATGGAAGAATTGACTCTATTGTTCATGGATTGGAAGAAGTAGCCTCTTTAGATGATCCAGTTGGTTTAGTTCTTGATGAATGGGATCGTCCTAATGGACTAAAAATTTCACGTGTGCGTGTTGCACTGGGTGTTATAGGAATCATCTATGAATCTCGGCCTAATGTAACTGCTGATGCAGGAGGACTTTGTCTAAAAGCAGGAAATGCAGCGATATTACGTGGTGGATCAGATACCTTTCATACTTCAGGCGTAATCCTTGAATGTATGCAGCAAGGGCTTAATTTTGTAGGATTACCCATAACCTGTCTGCAGGCTCCTCCAACGACTGACCGCCAGGCAGTGGGCGCTATGCTAGCAATGAACCATTTTATTGATGTAATAGTTCCTAGGGGCGGAAAATCACTTGTAGAACGTGTACAAAATGAAGCTCGTATGCCTGTTTTTGCTCATCTGGAAGGTTTGTGTCACACCTATGTTCATGAAAAAGCTGAGTTGCAGATGGTTCGGTCTGTAATTATTAATGCTAAAATGCGTCGTACTAGTATCTGTGGTGCTACAGAGACTATTTTAATTGACCAAACAGTTATCCAAAAAATATTAAGACCCATCGTAGATGATTTAACTAATGCGGGGTGTGAGGTTCGTGGTGATCAGTTGTCAAAAGAAATTGATAATAGAGTAATAGACGCAACTGAACAGGACTGGGACACCGAGTATTTAGACTCTATTGTTTCTATAAAATCTGTAGAAGGAATAGATGATGCTATTAATCATATCAACTATCATGGCTCAAATCATACAGATGCAATCATTACCGAAGATAACCAGGTGGCAAAACAATTTTTGGAACAGGTAGATAGCGGTATAGTAATGCATAATACCTCTACTCAGTTCGCTGATGGCGGTGAATTTGGAATGGGTGCTGAAATTGGCATTTCCACAGGCAGATTGCATGCGAGAGGACCTGTAGGTGCCGAACAACTGACTACATACAAGTATATTGTACGTGGTTCAGGACAGGTGCGACCCTAATTGTGAGTTTATTAAATACACGGGTATCTGGATTTGGTAAGCAAAGAATAGGACTTCTTGGGGGTTCGTTTAATCCTGCCCATGAGGGGCATTTATATGTTAGTATAGAGGCTTTAAAACGCCTTAAACTTGACGCTGTTTGGTGGTTAGTTTCACCGCAAAACCCTCTAAAAAGTTCTAAGGGCATGGCTTCGTTAAACATAAGGTTACTCTCTGCGCACAAAGTGGCTTTACATCCCCGGATTCGTGTTACTGCTATAGAAGAGCAGCTAGGTACACGTTATACCATCGATACGCTTGCAAGGATTAAACAAAAATTTTCTACTACACGGTTTGTATGGATTATGGGATCTGACAATTTATTGCAAATTCCCAGTTGGTACCATTGGAATCAAATATTTAGCACCGTATCTATTGCGGTTTTTGCTAGAGAATCCTATGACTTTAAGGCCTTAGCGGGAATGGCAGCACATCGTTACAGAAATAGTCGTTTGCCCATAGAGCGTGCAGCGGGTTTAGCAACCAGTGAGCTGCCAGCCTGGACTTTTTTGCCTTTGCGTTGGCACTCTGCTAGTTCAACCAGTATTCGATTATCAAAAGATTGGTTAGGTACATAGAATGAATTATATAGCCGGGGTAATATCACTAAAGAGGATAGAAATATTGTGAAATCAAAAGAAAAACCTTCTCCAAATACTGCTATAAATATATTACACCTAGTTGAAAAGTCTCTAGATGATGATCAGGCAAATGACGTAACCGTAATATCTTTAATGGGTAAAACTGACATCGCAGAGTATATGGTAATAGCGAGCGGTCGCTCCGCACGTCATGTAGATTCAACAACGGATCATCTCATATCAAAACTTAAAAAAGCTGGTGTAACTGGGATTCGTAGCGAAGGCCGCCATTTAAAAGACTGGGTCTTAATTGATGCTGGTTATGTAATTATAAATTTATTCCGACCAGAAGTAAGATCCCATTATAATTTGGAAAAGTTATGGGAAACTGAAATTCAAGAGAGAAACTTAAACGAATTTGTAAAAAATTAGACGTGGCGCTTTAGATGCGTGTATCAATTATAGCAATAGGGAAGGCCAGGGTAGGACCTGAATCCATGCTTTTTAAAAATTATTTTGAAAGAATAAATGCCTGGCCGGTTACGCTAGTTGAAAAAGAACTTAGAAAAAAAATAGATGTAAATAAGGTTGCCACCGTGGAGTCAGAATTACTGATGAAAGCTATTCCTAAAGGTGCTTTTATTGTTGTACTTGATGAACACGGAAAAGAGCTCCCAAGCAAAGGATTTGCACAGCTAATAAATGAATTAAGTACATTAGGTCATAGAGAGATGGCTTTTATAATAGGAGGAGCTAATGGTCTTTCTCCCTTGATGCTTCAGTCTGCTGATTACGTGCTTTCATTGGGAAAAATGACGTGGCCACATATGCTTGTAAGGGGGTTGTTAATTGAACAAATTTATCGTGCTCAGCAGATTAATATGGGCCATCCCTATCATCGTGGTTAATAGAACCTGAAGAAAATTTGTTGAGAAGTACTTAATAACTATTGAAATAAAAATATTTTTAATTGAGGTAAATAAAATTAAATGATGAATAATTTGATACTTCTTCGTCACGGTCAAAGCCAATGGAATTTAGAGAATCGTTTTACTGGTTGGCATGATGTTGATTTGACAGATAACGGAGAAGCAGAAGCTAAGAAAGCAGGCAGTTTAATAAAAAAAATAACTCTTGATCGTGTTTATACCTCTACCTTAAAGCGTGCACGACGAACAGCTCTTATGGCTTTAACTGAAGCCGAGTCTAAGGGGAGCAATGTCAGTAAAATTAAGAATAATGGTAATTGGGGTTTTATAGAGAGTGATGCTTTGCGGGAACGTGATTATGGCGATTTAGTTGGTCTTAATAAAGAGGAAACTGCTAAGAAATATGGTTCTAATCAAGTACACCTCTGGCGTAGAGGTTATGAAGTCAAACCACCTGGCGGTGAAAGTTTAGCAGATGTAGTTCAAAGGGTTCGTCCTTACTTCGAAAATGAAATTTGGCCAAATGTCATTTCTGGAGAGAATATTTTAGTTGCTGCACACGGAAATAGTTTGAGAGCGGTTCTCGTGATAATAGGAGAGTATGAACCTGAGGATATACCTAATATCGAATTACCTACAGGAAAACCTTTGGTATTTGATGTAATGAATGGTGTAAAGAAACGTAAATATTACCTTGAGTAATAAGTATTATTTTTGGTTTATGCAGATAACTTTTTACCAAATTTTTATCTTTACTTAAGAAATAAGCAAAAATTAATAAACCTTCTGCCAGGAATGGTAGCTAGTATCGACAGAGTAGGTGAATAATGAATAATTTTTTAATTAAAATAACTATTCTAACGTTATTTGTTTTTTATCCCTCAATCTCTTCAGCTTCAGGAAATGGGGAAACATTTCGTCAATTAGAGCTCTTTGGTGATATATTTGAGAAAGTTCGAAAATTCTATGTTGAGGATACTAATGATAAAAAACTCATTGAATCAGCTATAAACGGAATGCTGCAATCACTTGACCCTCATTCAAGCTATTTAAATGAGGACAGTTACAGTGATATGAAGGTTCAAACTAGAGGAGAGTTTGGGGGCTTAGGAATAGAAGTTACTATGGAACAGGGGTTTGTGAGAGTTGTATCTCCAATAGATAATACTCCAGCCGCTCGTGCAGGGCTTGAGACTGGGGATTTTATTACTCATTTAGATGGTAAACCAGTACTTGGTATTAATTTAGCTGAAGCAGTGGATAAAATGCGCGGTCGAGTTGGGTCAGATATTAAGTTGACTATTCGTCGAGAAGGAAAAGATCCATTCGATGTTGTAATTACTCGTGCTATTATTCAAATACAATCCGTACGTGGGCGTGCGGAGGATAAAATTGGCTATCTACGTATTACGTCGTTTAATGACAAAACATATAGTGGACTTTCACGTGAGATTAATAAATTAAAAAAAGAATTAGATGATAATATGCATGGTTTAGTTCTTGATTTAAGACGTAATCCAGGTGGGTTACTTCATCAGGCCATTAAAGTATCCGATGCATTTCTAGAGCGTGGTGAAATTGTTTCAACAAGGGGAAGAAACAATAAAGGATCGAAGCGTTTTAATGCTAAGTCGGGAGACTTAATAAATGGTCTACCAATGGTTGTTTTGATAAATGGTGGTTCGGCTTCAGCCTCTGAAATTGTTGCTGGAGCATTACAAGACCATCGTAGGGCCGTGATAATGGGAACTCAATCATTTGGTAAAGGTTCAGTGCAGACAATTATGCCAATATCAGGACATGGAGCTATGCGCCTGACTACAGCATCCTACTTTACCCCTAGTGGAAGGTCTATACAAAAAACTGGTATTACGCCAGATATAGAGGTTCAGCAGGTCAAAGTAGAGACTACTGGTAAAAAAAGTCGTCTAAGAGAAAAGGATTTAAGAAATGCTCGAGATGGAGAGAAACTTGCACCTAAACCATCTAATCCGCAAATTAATAAAGCTAAGAAGACTAGTGACTATCAATTAAATAGGGCTATAGACCTACTCAAAGGCATATCATTATATAGTATATCTACTATTAAATAATAATGATTGTTATAAAGATTTTATTTATTAAATTTGACAAAATGCAGCTCGAAACGTTTTTTGTACTAGAGTTTTAATTTTACTAAATTGCTTATTACAATGGATATAAGTTCCGAGATCAGGAAAAAAATTTCTAATGGAAAAGGCTACCGTCCTTGTGCCGGAATTATGTTGTTTAGTCGTATTGGAAAAATTTGGGTGGGACAGCGTATTGACTCTGTTAATGCTTGGCAGATGCCACAGGGTGGTATTAATGAGAACGAAGAACCGCTTAATGCTGCCATACGTGAGCTTCATGAAGAAACAGGAACCGATAATGTAAGACTACTTTCTGAATCGAAAGAGTGGCTAAAATATGATTTACCTTCTGAAATTGTAACTCAAATATGGGATGGTAAATATAAGGGACAAACGCAAAAATGGTTCGCGTTCCTATTTTTAGGTGAAGACCACGAAATTGATATTCATAACGTTGATGAACCAGAATTTCAATCATGGAAATGGATAAGTATTAGTGAGTTAGTTGGTCTAGCTATTGACTTTAAAAAACCAGTTTATAAGGCAGTTGTTTCCGAATTCAACAAAATATCTCAATCCTTAGCTTCTGACGATAATAATTAAGGTAGAAAGTTTTTTATAATATTATATTATTATTGAGCTGTGGAAGTTTGCTGATTAGCTTTAGCGTTAAGGAAGTAACATGCTATTTTAGCTGTAATTGCAGCTAGCTTTGAATGAGGTTTAATTCCTACAGCTTTAAAAATAAGCATTATTCCCCTTTCGACATGATGTGGACGATAAAACCCGTAGGCTCGGGACATATAGGCACGAACGCACTGCTTTCTATCATATTTTTCACCTAAATTATTTGCAGCATAATATGCATATGCTAACTCATCATCTTCACTTTCACTTATGCGGCTTACTCCAACTAATATACGCCGTATAATACCCAGTCGTTCAATTGTGCGATATCGTGCCATGTGAGAATAAAACAGCTTATAGTGCCTAATTTCATCACGTGCTATATTTCGACATATCTCTCGTAAAACTGGCTCGGCGGTAGCTTCACGGAGAGCAGTGTAATACGAAGAGGTTCCTACCTCTACCATACATCTAGCAACTAGCTCACCACATCGAGAACCTCTTACTGATTTATTTGTGGCGGTTGGCAAGGTAATTTTAGACGAAAAATTTTTAAATCTACTCTCAAAATCAAAACTAGGATCCGCTAGTTTTACCCACTTTACTAGAGCTTCTCCGTGTTGTACTTCCTCTGCTCCCCAGCGAATAGCTGCTGATTGAAATTCAGGGTCATCATAGAATACATTACTTAGATACTCGGCATAGATACTACCATTATGTTCTACTAGAGCTGCTCCTTTAACAATACGTAGCATTTCAGGATCAACTTTTAATGGATCAAAGTTATCCCAAGGTATGTCGTCAAGTGTCCAATGCTTTTTATAACCCGTCATCGAAGTCTCTTCTCCCTGCGGTTTACAATAAATTCAATAACTAAATATTCTCCCGAATCAAATCTTATTTAAATTGTATAGAGATGGGTTCATTCCGTCAAAGGCCATTAACAGCATATAGTTTATTTATAAATATCAATTAACTAAGAAATTAATAAACTATGATAAAAACCAATATAATGGTGAATAAAGACTACTGATACACTGGTGAGTTAATAGCTGCCAGTTTTGCTCGCTGTATACTTACTCTGTTTTCTGCCAATTTTTTTGCTGTTTTTTCATCTGTTTTATTAAGTTCATCTATAGCTATTTGTAGGTCAGACTCTACTATCGCCTTATCCATTTTGTCGACAGGGAGTGCTTCCTCAGCTAGAACTGTACATCTATCTGAGGTAACTTCGGAAAACCCGCCCGCAACAAATATACGGGAGCTAATTGTTCCGTTCGTAAAAATATGAATAACGCCTGGCCGCACAGTGGTAATGGTAGGTGAATGTCCAGGTAAAACTCCAAAGTCACCTTCACTACCAGGTACAACAACCATTTCAACTTCTTCCGACATAAGAAGTTGTTCCGGTGAGACTAGTTCAAATTGAACCAATGTTTCTGACACTTTCCTATTCCTTATGCGGCTTCAGCAGCCATCGTTTGGGCTTTTTCTATAGCTTCCTCAATAGTACCAACCATATAGAATGCTGCTTCTGGTAAGTCATCATAAGTACCGTTAACTATTTCAGTAAATCCTTTAATAGTATCTTCAAGATTAACAAATTTTCCAGGAGTACCGGTAAATATTTCAGCAACATGGAAAGGTTGAGACATAAAGCGCTGTATTTTTCTCGCCCTCATAACTGTTAATTTATCTTCTTCTGATAGCTCATCCATCCCAAGTATTGCTATAATTTCTTGTAGGCTCTTATAGCTTTGAAGAGTTTCTTGAACTAGACGAGCAGTTTCATAATGTTCATCACCGACTACACGTGGATCAAGAATACGACTAGTTGAATCTAATGGGTCAACTGCAGGATAAATCCCCAACTCAGCAATTTGTCTTGATAAAACTGTTGTGGCATCTAGATGGGAAAAAGTAGTCGCTGGTGCGGGATCGGTTAGATCATCCGCTGGGACATAAATTGCCTGTACCGAAGTTATGGAGCCCTTGTTTGTACTTGTGATGCGCTCTTGTAGGGTGCCAAGATCGGTTCCTAGTGTTGGTTGATAACCAACTGCTGAAGGAATGCGTCCTAATAACGCAGATACTTCCGATCCAGCCTGAGTAAACCTGAATATATTATCAACAAAAAATAGTACGTCTTGCCCTTCTTCATCTCGAAAATATTCTGCTAGAGTAAGTCCTGTAAGGCCTACTCTTGCCCTTGCTCCCGGTGGTTCGTTCATTTGTCCATAAACCAAAGCAGCCTTGGAATCTCCTTCTGGAACAATAACACCAGATTCCATCATTTCATGATATAAATCATTTCCTTCACGTGTACGTTCTCCGACTCCAGCAAATACAGAGTAACCACCATGGCCTTTGGCTACATTATTTATTAGCTCCATAATTAAAACTGTTTTTCCAACCCCTGCACCGCCAAATAAACCAATTTTACCGCCTTTTGCATAAGGTGTTAGCAAATCTACAACCTTAATACCGGTAACAAGTTGTTCAGTTTCTGTTGACTGCTCCGTGAATGAAGGAGCAGCTCTATGTATAGGAAGTGTTTTTGTAGTTCCTAATGGTCCACGTTCATCTATTGGATCTCCTATAACATTAATAATCCGACCCAACGTTTCAGGGCCAACAGGAACGCTGATTGGGGCGCCAGAGTCAATTACTTCTCCGCCTCGTACCAGACCATCGGTAGAATCCATTGCTATACATCTAGTAGTGTTTTCCCCTAGATGTTGTGCTACTTCTAGCACCAGCCTGTCGCCATTATTATCAGTGTAAAGTGCGTTTAAGATTGGAGGAAGGTCACCTTCAAACTGAACGTCTATAACTGCGCCCAATACTTGTGTAATTTGTCCTACAATATTTTTTGCCATCTATTTTCTCCTGCCCTATTGGGCTAACTCCGTTTATACCTAAAGAGCTTCAGCGCCTGAAATAATTTCAATCAATTCTTTAGTTATGAAAGCTTGTCGTGTCCTATTGTAATTAATTGTTAATTGATCAATTAGATCCCCAGCATTACGTGTTGCATTGTCCATTGCTGCCATTCTTGCCCCTTGTTCCGAGGCAAATGATTCTAGCATTGCTCGGTATACTTGAATAGACATATTTCTGGGTAATAGATCAGTTAGGATAGCGTTCTCTTCGGGTTCATAATCATAGGCAACATTCATGCCTACGTTTTTTATTGAAGCATCATTTTCTGAAGATTGCAGAGATTCCGAAGAAGTTGGCGCAAAAGGTATGAGTTGCTGTGGTGTAACTATTTGAGATAGCGCCGATTCAAATCTATTATAAACTATAGTACAAATATCAAACTCATTATTTTCATACATAGTTGTTATACGAGAGGCAATTGAAGCCGCAATATCAAATCCAGGTGCCGGTTTTGCTGTGTCTTCTATAGTATCTATGATTTTATCACTAAACTCAGATCTTAAAAGGCCTAGTCCTTTGCGTCCAACAATAAGTAGTTTTACCTCTTTACCTTCTGAAACAATCGTCCGTACTTGTCTTCGTGTCCACCGAGCAATATTGGTATTAAAACCACCACAAAGGCCGCGGTCAGTAGTCATAACAACTATAAGCTGAACATCACTTTTACCAGTTCCTGCTAATAATGGTGGAGCGCTAGATATGTCATTAATACTCTCAGCAACAGAGCCCAGCATACGTTCCATACGTTCGGCGTAAGGGCGCGCTGCAATTGCTTGTTCCTGGGCTCGACGTAGTTTAGCTGCCGCCACCATCTTCATTGCAGAAGTGATGCGTTGTGTGGACTTAACAGAAGTGATTCTTACCCGCAGGTCTTTAAGGTTTGCCATTTCTATTTACGCCTGTTTAGTCCCTTTTATGTCTTAGGCAAATGTTTTAACAAAGGCCGAAACTATATCGGCGAGTTTAGCATCTATATCTTCGCTTAAGTCGCCAGCATCACGAATTGCGGCTGAGACATCTGAATGATTACTGCGAATATGGTCAAGTAGTTGAGCTTCGCAACGATTAATTTCTGATACATCCACATCATCAAGATAACCACGAACCCCAGCATATATTGCTATCACCTGTTCTTCTATGGGCATAGGCGAATACTGGGGTTGCTTTAATAATTCGGTTAATCTAGCTCCTCTAGCGAGCAGTCGCTGTGTAACCTGGTCAAGGTCCGAAGCAAATTGAGAAAATGCTTCCATCTCTCTAAATTGTGCGAGCTCTAATTTTATTGTTCCGGCAACCTTCTTCATTGCTTTCGATTGTGCTGCCGATCCTACACGGCTTACTGATAGGCCCACATTTATTGCAGGGCGAACCCCTTTATAAAACAAGTCAGTTTCTAAGAATATTTGGCCATCAGTTATAGAAATTACATTTGTTGGTATATACGCAGAAACATCGTTAGCTTGCGTTTCTATGACAGGCAGAGCTGTTAGAGACCCTCCGCCTAAATCATCATTCATCTTAGCGGCTCTTTCTAGTAAACGTGAATGAACGTAGAAAACATCACCCGGATATGCTTCACGTCCAGGTGGCCGTCTTAGAAGTAGAGACATTTGACGGTATGCTACCGCCTGCTTTGAAAGGTCATCATATATGATAACAGCGTGCATGCCATTATCTCTAAAATATTCACCTATTGCACAACCTACATAAGGCGCCAAAAACTGTAGAGGTGCAGGTTCTGAAGCTGAAGCAGCTACTACTACCGTATAATCCATGGCGCCGGAATCTTGAAGCGTTTTTACAACTTGCGCCACCGTTGAACGTTTTTGTCCAATCGCTACATAAATACAGTATAGCTTTTTTGTCTCGTCATCTGAGTCATTTACGGCTTTTTGATTAAGAATTGTATCGATAGCTACAGCAGTTTTTCCTGTTTGACGATCACCAATAATTAATTCTCTCTGCCCTCTGCCTACCGGCACGAGGGAATCTAGAGCCTTTAGTCCAGTCTGCATAGGTTCTGATACTGATTGACGTGGAATAATGCCAGGTGCTTTGACCTCAACCAAACGTCTTTCGGTTGTTTCAACAGGTCCGGCTCCATCAATCGGATTTCCTAAGGCGTCAACGACTCTACCTAATAAGCCCTTACCTACGGGGACATCTACTATGTCTCCAGTACGTTTAACTGTATCGCCCTCTTTTATATCTCTATCGTCTCCAAAAATAACGATTCCTACGTTATCTGTTTCTAGGTTTAGTGTCATTCCTTTAATGCCACCTGGAAATTCTACCATTTCTCCAGCCTGGACATTGTCGAGTCCGTAAACACGCGCAACACCGTCACCAACAGATAAGACTTGGCCTATCTCTGAAACATCAGATTCTGCATCGAAATTAGCAATTTGATCTTTTAAAATTGCAGATATTTCCGCCGCACGAATTTCCATTACTGGGCTCCCTTCATGGCCAACTGCAGGCGCTGCAGTTTTGTTTTAAGTGATGCATCTATCATACGTGACCCAACTTTAACTATTAAGCCACCTATAAGTGAAGAATCTATTTTTGCATCAACTGTTACCTTGTTACCTAGCGCGCCTCTCAATACATTGGTAACAGAGTCTATTTGTGATTCATTAAGTTCTTTAGCAGAAGTAACCTCTGCTATAATTTCGCCACGTCTTCCAGCTAACTCTGCTAGGAATGCTTCAATTGTGGCTGGTAATATAAAAAGTCGATTGTTTTGTGCGATGACTGCAATGAACCGCTGCGTAAGGCTATTGGCCTCAGCTTTCTGCATAATTTTTTCGATAGCCAGCTTCTTTTTATCAGTGTCAATCAAAGGAGAACTAATAAGTATTTTTAGGTCTTCGCTTTCATCAAGCAGT
>Ga0114932_10002249_pt1 | contig 20619 bp, 31 predicted proteins | sample 2SBtaG_2_FD_87286 | JGI IMG/M metagenome (GOLD analysis project Ga0114932, IMG submission 87286) | Deep subsurface microbial communities from Kolumbo volcano to uncover new lineages of life (NeLLi) - 2SBTROV12_ACTIVE470 metaG | ecosystem: Environmental > Aquatic > Marine > Volcanic ... | reverse complement strand
TGTCGAACCTTCTATGGAAATGACAATGCTCAGCAACCTTTAATTAATGATGATGCTGTTCTCGGTTACGACATTATTGAAGAAGCTAAGAAAGCATTGGTCGTCAGGCGCAATACATATGATCGAAGGAAAGAAGATATTGATGATCATTCAATCCAGCTCGCTATCTATTGTTTAGAAAATATCATTACTCCAACAGTTGACGGGGAGAGAGATCGATTCATTAAAGTTACTGTCTCTGCAAGTGCAGGTGGAGATGATGTTTTTCCTTACTGGTCTGACTGGGCTAGTCGTTGTCACCATGGGAGTGGATCTAAATCCAAACAATCAACAGAAAGATACTTCAGAACTTTCCGAGGAGATTCACTAGCCACAATTTTTTGGGAAGCCACAAACTGCGACCCAGATTGGCGTAGCAATATTCCCTCTGAATTAAAGACCGATAGCAATCATTTACTTGGTCATTACGGCACAACGTTCGCTGGCTATGAACATAGTGCTTTCTTGGGTGACGATGAGGATGATGGCTTTGGTGATGATTTAGTTGCAACAACAACTGAACCCACCCAAGGTTTATTCGGTGAGATGCCATGGCAAAGATCTACAACGATTGAACCAGAAGTGGCTGATGAGTCTGACGACGATGATGTTGAACCAGAAGGAGGTGATGCTCCAGCTAGAGGAAGACCCGGAGAAAATCAAGTTGATCGAGTCAGGCAATTAATGCCAGATATTTATCCCGGCCTGAGATTAAACGTGATGAATCAACAGTTGGAATTTGGTCCTAAGAATCAGGCAAGACCAATCCATGATCCAACTTTGATGTACCTAGAAGTTAGTCATCGAGCTAACACTGTTTTCCCTAAGACCTTGGTATTTGATGTCGCCTCTGAGGTGGGATATCTAAATAAATATCACCCAGTCAAAAAATACTTAGAAGAATGTGCCGCAAGGACTGAGCAGTGTCCATACTTCGACAGACTTGCTACTGAACTTCTTGGTGTACCTAGTGATCCTCTAGAGAACCCCATTATGAGAGATGGATCAACTTTGGCTGATGTAATTCTCAAACGATTTTTAATAGGAGCTGTAGCCAGAGTCATTGATCCGGGCTGTGTTCATGATTGGATGCCTGTTCTTATTGGTAGTCAGAACTGTGGTAAGTCAACATTCTTTAGTTACCTCACTCCGCCTCATCCAGTTGACGGGACTTATCCATGGGTTACAACCATGCAGCAAGGTATTGATTATTTAAAAGATAAACCTCATGCACTTCACGCAGGTTTCATTGTTGTGATGGATGAGTTCGAGAGATACACCAAACGCAAGTACTCGGAAGAATTAAAGAACCTTGTTTCTGTTGGTACAGATAGGTCGGCAAAGAAATATGAAAACGAGAAATCTTATCCCAGAGCATTTGTTCTCGCTGGAGCAACTAACTCTACTGATTTCTTAAGTGATCCATCTGGTAACAGACGATTCCTACCGATCAAAGTTGTTGGCAAGGTTCCATCTAAAGAAAACCCAGCGATCAAGATTATTGATTTAGATCGACTTAAGAAGGATAGAGATTCGATTTGGGTATCTGCTTATAGGCGTTATCTAGATGATCCCCAGCATGTTTTTACTAGTGCAGAAATTAGTTACATCTCTGACTACGCTGACTCCTTTACTAGAGACCAACCTTATGAAGTTGCAGTCAGGGAAGTTTTAAAGAGGCATACTTCTGGCTACCACCAAGGAAGACCTTACATAACTCTGGCTGAAATGTTTAGGGAGCTTGATATTCCTATTACTCAACAAAGTCAAATGAGCAGGAATATTACTGACTGCATGACTAGAGAGGGTTGCGAAAAGAAGAAAATTAAAAAGAATAGTGAGCAATTGAGAGTATGGATTAAGACTTAACTGAGACAAACCTCTAAATCTCAACAACTTGGCTGTCACTCTTTCTAGTAGTGGCAGTCTTTTTTATTGACCCTGTACCCCTTGTACACCAATAAAGGGTACGGCATCTTGCTTGAAATTAACTAGTAATAAATGAGTCTCAAGAAAGGGTACACGGTTCCACTCTCTGTATAACCTTTCCTAGTAATTCAGCAGCATTTTAAAAATCTTCAATCTCTTAGAAACGCTATGATCGATTTATACGAAAAAAAGAATAAGAAAGACATTTAAAAGGAAGAGCAATTTCTAGGAAAGGTTATAGAAAGCGTGGATCCCTGTACACCCTGTACCCTTTGTGATTCAATATGAAAGAAAGAACATACAAAAATGATTGCTATTTTCTCTACTCATCCGATGTATAGCTTAGACAGGCCGACTGTTGATGCTATTACTGGCAAGAGTTTGAAAGAATTAAGCAAGCAAGACATCGTTGACCTTGCTCGACTCTATACTCGTTACTCTGGATATCCCGGTGGAGACAATATAAAAGACATCATCGTTAAGTATCTCGATGATCACGGCAAAACATTTAACGATCTACAAATTAAATCAAGAGAAATTTGGCAAAGCGGATGGAGACCTAACCAATTAGGCACAGATGAAGTTGGTTCTGGTGCTGATGTAGAGGCAGGAGCTGTTTAATGTTTGTCTGGTTCTAATGGCGGTCCTAAAGATTTATATTCCAGTTGCTCTTTTAAGAAACGTACTTCATTAGCAAGCACGTCAACTTCTTTCTCCAGCACGTCGATGTGCTCTTGATAGATGATGATCATGCTTCCTAGTCTACTGATTCTGAATCTATTTATTCTTTACTTAATATTTGTATTAGCGTAGACCTCAACATATGCCTTGCATGTTTCACAGACTAACGTTGTGTGCAAATTAAATTCACCATCAGGAAAATCTTCAGAGCAGTTAATCTCCCCCTTCCAGATTAAAACTCCATTGCAGTTGTAACAGCTCATCGCCTCTTGCTAGTTTCTAATTTTCTAAGCCTTTCTTCGTGATCTCTTAATTCTTCTTTTACAATAATGATATCTTTGGCTACCTCTCCTCTAAGTAATTGCACTTCTCTGAGGATTGCCTCCATACCTCGCTTCATACTGCCTTGAGTGAAAGCAATACGCCACAATGCTCCGGCAGTCGCTACACCAATAACAGACAAAAGTTCAATCATAAATAATCCCTCCATTTATATTCTATGCAAAATTTAAAGCCACCAAAAGCACCAAAACATTGGGATCAACGCTTCCTAGTTCTTGCTTCCAATATTGCAGGTTGGTCAAAAGATCCCAGTACTAAAGTCGGCGCTATAGCTGTTAGAGATAGACGTATTTTAGCGCAAGGTTTTAATGGCCTACCTGTCGGCATTACTGATACAAACACTCGATTAACTGATAGAGATACTCGTCTGTCAATGACAGTTCATGCTGAGATGAATTGTGTTGCATTCGCAGCAAAATCAGGTGTTTCTTTGACAGGCGCAACGATGTATATATGGCCTTTGATGACATGCAGTAATTGTGCTGCTGTCTTAATTCAAGCTGACATCAATAAAGTTGTTGTGCCTGATTTTGTTGAACCACTTAGATGGCAACAGTCATTCGACACAGCCAGAGAAATGTTTATAGAGGCTGGTATTGCTGTGCATCGCATCCCGATTAGAGGTCCACTTGAGCCAGATGATGATAATGAACCTAGAGAAATCAGCGGCGAGCTTGCATAAACAACTAGATTGCGTACTGTATCAATCAAGATGACAGAACAGGTAATCAATGTTAGACCTAAAACTAGGTCATCGAGTCAAAAACAAAGTTGACGGAAAGCAAGGAATGGTCGTCGGTGCTCCTGAAGCGACTGGCGTTAAAGACATTCTTGTTCCAATTGCTTTAGAAAAGTCAACTCGCAAAGAACTATGGCCTATAGATCACATTGGTCTATTACCCAAGTCCAAGCAGTTAATTGCACTCGGCGGCAAATTTGATCCACCAAAGGGTTTTCCTTTTAACACTAAATAAACATGGCACAGTGGGCTCTCCCTCCAGATTTGCATTCAAAGATTGAAGGCGGTCCCTTATGTTTTTTCCATGAACACAGTATTGGGTCAAGGGATGCACTCATTCCTAGATACACAGATAGTCACGCCTGTGTTCGATGCGTTAGTTCCTTAACTGAAGGAAGACTTTCTCTAGATGTGCATCGAATAGAGAAAACACATCGCAGAAGGTTTCTTGAATTCTGGTCTTTCGTTGAGATGTCTACAGCAGATGAATGCTGGCCTTGGAGAGGAAAGTTTCATACTCGCTGTAATTCAAGTTATTTCCCAATACCTCGACACTGGAATTCTGGTCGTCAATATTCTGCTGCTCGTGTCGCCTGTTGGTTTACTTGGGGAGATATTGGACGGCTACCAATGAAAATGATTTGTGGAGATAATAACTGCTGCAATCCGCTGCATATGAAGATCAAAGGTGTACCTCATTTCCACCATCGACGCTCACTAGATACGATTGATATTGAATTCAGTACTCGTAAATTAGAAAGTGAAACGCTTTGCTTTCTAGAAACCACTGCAAATAAAGACCCAAAAACATTTGAGAGATTAGAGAAAACAAATAAGATCTGGATCGATTGGCGTATGGGCTCAGGTCAGCCTGTTAATTCGATCATGACTCCAAAATTTATGACTGAATAATTTCCTAAACTGTATAAAGGTTATTAATTTAATTGATCAATAATGACTGCGATAGCACCAATGGGTAGCGATCCTCAAAAGACCGCAAGAGAAAGAACAGAAAAATGGTTAGAAGGTGTTTATCAGCAAGAGCTTGGTAGAGATCTAGGCGATGAAGGTCGTAAGTACTGGGCAGATGACATTCATGAAAGAGGTCAAACAAGAGAAGAAGTAATCGCAAATATTAGACGTAGCCCTGAATACGATGGCTATAACAGAGGAAAAGAAGAAAATTCAATCACTCTGCCAGAGGTTCCTAAGCCACCTAAGCCGGGAAGACCAAGAAGACCATATCCAGAAAGACCAAGAAGACCAAATCCTGATCGGGATAATTACAACGATAGAAAGTATGGCATCTATGACGCTATCAGCGCTGCATCATCGGCTGGTAACAGAATGACCGACGATTACTATCAAAGGTTTTTACCTGAGATGAGAAACAGTGTCCATCTTGGTATTAATGAAATTGGAGCTGCGGATAGATTTCACGGAGATCGATATGAAGGATCACCTCCTGAATACTTAGACCCAGAGGATCTATTTAAGAAATACGGAAACAATTCTGATATCGGAATTGATGATGGTAATGGCGAGAGTGATCTTGAAAAACGTATTAAAGCCTTAGAAGATAAATACAGGGTTGACTAAACCAGCAGATCCATTTGCTTTCTGTTAATTTATGTTAAGTATCTTGCAACTTGCATGACAGATTCATCAGATTCGAATGTGGTTTTTATCAAGGAAACTTATCGAGATCTACTAGCGAGAGAGCCAGACGCTGAAGGAATGCAGTGGTGGCTTGATGATTTAGAGAAAAGAGGACAGACTCGTGATGATGTCGTAGCGAATATCAAATTAAGCGATGAATATAAATCGATGGATTCTTAATTATTTAATCGGGACATTTGAAAGACAACTCTTGCACTTCGTGAGTAAGTGATCTAACTTCTGCGTAGAAGAAATATTGTGCATTGTGTCTTTCCAGCCGTTTTCCGTTAATAAGATTGGTGGTGAAGAGATGCCACAGAAACTTTTATACAACGTTTTCAAAACACTAACTGATAGATCGTATAAGCCTACAGCAGTGGTTTTAGATGAAGATGATACTTCTTCTCCTGCTGAAGATAAGAGTGGAAAAATGTTTATCGACCAGTGGACTCCTGCCGTTAAAGATAAGAGGATGATCACTAACGAAGCCTATGTCCCATTCGATCACCCTCACCTGACTCTTCATATAAGGGGAGACCAACCTACTATTAATGATTTGAAAGAGATGTGTCGATCTCTTTGTTTCAGTAGTCAATCAATACATGAAACAGCGGATTCATATCGTTTACCAGTAAAAGATTTCAACACATCTATTGAAGACTTTGTCTACTCAAGAGTTGTTGGCTTTTATACGCCAGACGATGACAAGCAATTCAAGTGGACAGAAACTGATAGGAATGAACAACTAGCAGCAGCCTATTCAGGATTGATAGACTTTAATGCTGCACGAGAACGAGGTATCGCAAAGGAAGTTGCACAGGAGTCATTACCACAAAATCTGTTGATTAACGCTACAGTGACTGGGAGTCTTGGTGATTGGCTTCGTCTACTTGAGCGAGTCACACTCATGCGTAGTAGCTATGAAATGAAGTCATTAATTGATTTGATTGTTATAGAAATACGTAAATGGGTTCCTGAGATTTATAGCTGGTGGTATTCAGGATTAGAAAAGAAAAGAACCAAGAAAAAACAGCGTTGGATAGCAGCATGAGGTTTTGTTATGGCTATAGCTAACGATCTCTGGAATCTACATTCCTCGCTAAGTTTATTAGTTGAATCTTGTATTGAAGATCCTAAATACAGATGTTATGTACCTTCGCTTCACCAAGCGGAATACTTATCAGACAGCGCCTTAGTCACATACTACGAAAGAGCGTATGGCACGACCAAAGCCAACAGAACTACTCGTCAAATTTTTCCCTGAATTAATAGATAAATCTGTTTCTTCATCGAACAAAGAAGCATCAAAAGAATTAAACGTCAGAATCTGCGAAGCAATAATCTCTGATTTAATTGGCAAGTTTGACTCCCTCATGAGTTACATGGGAGAAGGAGCTTTAATCGTCAAACTAGCAAGTAGGCATGGTAAGCCCAATATTGAAAAGCAGAATTATATAAATAGGTTTTCACTTGAGCAGGACTTGAAAGAAGCTCAGAAAGAAGGAGATACAACTGTCATTGAATTCCTTAAAGACGTTTTAGCCAAGGTCAATAAATGCAAATTTGACGAAGAGATTTGCATCCTTTTACTTGATAACTCAGGAGGCTCGGCTGCGATCATCCCCAGAGATCATCCGGCTAAAAGGATACAAGCAATGATGGATGAGATATAAGTCATGCCAGAGCCAAGGAGAGTCAATAAATGTGACCTAGCTCCACCGGCTGAAGTCATAAGAGGAGCCCGTTCCGTATTAGGAACAATTGATCTTGATCCATATTCCACTAAGGATATTAATCGGTCTGTTATTGCATCTCGTTTCTATGACAGGGACAAAGATACTCTCGAAGATATTGTCCATAAAGATTGGAAAATCAGTGGTGATCGCAGAGTCTTTATTGGTGCCCCTGCTGGAGCTGGTCTTACTAGAAGACTTTTAAATAAAGCACTGACTGAGTATCGGCAAGGTCGTATTGAGCAGTGTGTGATTTGGATTGCTCATAACGAATCAATTATTCGAGCACCTTGGCTATGGGACTTTCCCATGTGTATTCCATTCAGAAGATTACGTCCTCAATGGTGGGACGAGGAGCTGGAAACATTTCGAGGAGTATCTCCATCTGATTGGTCGGCAATTAGTTATTTGCCACCAACTGATCCCTCCAAATTTCAAACCATGCTGTCTCGTTTCCACAACGTATTCAGCCAAATGGGACGTGTCGTCTTCAACGAATACAGCGGAGAAGCTGACTGGACCGAAACATACAAAGCTTCATACGGGAGGGATTATGACTACAGAGGATGAATTGGATAAGTTCCTTGCCCCTAATGGAGAGACATACCTAACAATTCGATCAGTCGTCTACGACTCATGGATTAATTGGCAGGATGCCTTGCCATTCGAAAGGGAATATAGGAAATTACTAACTCCAGATATCTATACCAATATCACTGATTTGGCTACAAGGGTGCATAAGATGCATCAATCCATGCCCGGATATAAAGCTCTAGGCGAATCTCCATTTGAATTCGTGTTGTGGTGGGATCCATTAGATCCAGATCCTGATTGGCAACAAGGCAAGAAATGCAGATTCATGATTAATGATTTCACTGCCGAAGAAATTGAATACTACAGCTCAGTCAAGAAAGGCAATAAGTTAACGATTAAACCAATGACTACTCGAATGGTGGAAGCAGTTATTACTCCTAAGACTGGGGAATAGAAATAAGACAGGTCACCTTGCGATCAATTTCGTTTACATCCTCAATTTCATAATTGGTATTTAATTTATCTAAAAAAGATTCAGCCTCAGATTCAAACTCATCTGCTTTCTTTATCGCAATTTCATCAAGTAAATACTCTACGTCTGTGATGATGTTTCTAATGATGTTATCCATTAATGTTTAAGGCAAGTGAAATCATCATGGACATAATCGAGAGTTCTGTCAAGTACTTTTAATGTACGCCCAGAATCATTGCTACAACGTGTTTCCGACCTTCGGGTCACCAGCCCGATGACGGGGCAAATGTCCACTTATCGGGCTACACTCTATAGATCCTTTCTACGCTTGTACGTGAAGAATAAGTTGATATAAGCTGCTATTACTAGTAGCAGTAGAAAAAAGGTAGTCATGAACAATTGCACAAGTTCGGATGTTCGCCGGTAGCACAATATGATTCTCTCTGGTCTCCAACTTCTTCGCATGTGTATGAGTCTGCACTACCTGTATTCATGAAAGAGTAAGCGTCTAATCCTCGACCACCACCTCCTCCTCCGTTATTCATTCCAAGACCACATCCGGCAAGAAGGATTGGCAACACTAGTAAAAGTTTTTTCATTTTTGTTATTTGGTTAAGTGCCTAGAGAAGGCAACTTTCTTGCTTCCCATGCTTCTCGCCTTGCACCGTATTGATCTAGATCATCTTTAAATACTTGACTCTCCGCAGCTTGCTCAGCAGATCTTCTATTCAATACGCTGATACCAGATCCACGATCAATACTCTTCCTACCGCCTGTACTTCCACCATAGTTCTGTGCATGGTGATTAGCTCTCCGTGCTCTAGCTAAGTGCTTTCTGACTAATGCAGACTTTTTATTTCTTAGGCCCATATTCGGCTCCGAGTAATAATAATTTTTTAGGCCAGAACTCCTTTGGTACGTACTTCACCATTAGAAAAAAGTGAAAGTTATGGATCAAAGTGAACATGACAATGACAAGAGTCGGATTTAAAGATTTATCCGATTCATTAAGAAGAGCACTACATAGAGCAAAAGCCTCAAGCAACTGACGCTCCATGACGGCACATGTCAAAAGCTTTTGTCTGTCTTTGCCTGAGTTATCACTCAATACGCTTGCCCTCTCATTCAACTAACATTATCCTAGGCAGAATGAAAGCTAATTAAGTGAAGACTCGTTTTGATCTCGTGCCTTGGGCTTCTATTACAGACATCGCTGACGTTCTCAGCTATGGGAGCGCAAAGTATTCAGCGAATAATTGGTGTAGAGGAACCGAGTGGGGAAGATATTTCGCAGCCTTATGCAGACATATATTCGCTTGGTGGAGAGGAGAAGATAACGACAAAGAAACTGGATACTCGCATCTCGCACATGCTGGATGCTGCCTGCTCTTTTTAATGGAATACCAGCGCAATAGCTGGGGAACTGATGATCGTTTTACTGGTCCAGACGGACAAGCTTTCACTAAAGGCGATGGTCTTAAATCTGATTCATTTGAGTTTGACCACGAACTTTATAAGGAAGTCTTGAAATGTCATCCGTTAGATGATTCCCAATCATTGAAGTTTTCGACCGATTGGAAATCATCAGAAGTTGATCCAATAAATCTAGGTTTAGATTAATGATCAAAGTAGCAGTAATTGGTGCTGGGAATGCAGGTTGTTTTACAGCACTTCAACTAGGTGATCTTGCTAAAGACACAGGTCTTGAAATAGAGATTTCGATTATCTATGACCCCAATACTCCTGCTGAAAAAGTTGGTCAAGCTACCTTTCCTCACCAACCACATTTGCTTTGGAATGTTTTAAACGAAGAATTCAATTGGTATAAGAATCAAATTGACGCAACCATAAAGACAGGAATCCTTTACGAAGGTTGGGGGCATAAGAAAGAAATCTTTCATCCGTTTCCCCCTAAGAATGTTGGGATGCATTTTTTCCCAAAAAAATTACAGGAAATAGTAGTTAAGTCTGGACAATTCAATATTATTCACCAAAACGTAGATAACTATTCTGACGTTGATGCTGACTATATATTTGATTGCAGAGGAAGACCTAAAGATGATGACGATTACTCACCTCTGATTACGCCAGTTAACTCTTGTCTACTAGCTAAGCCAAAATGGGACACATCAATTCTCTCTTATACCAGAGCTGTTGCAACTTCTGACGGTTGGAGTTTTGTGTTACCTGCAAAACCAGACCTGCCAAGCAGTCAAGGAGCTTTAGGTTATTTATACAACAAAGATATAACTACTAAAAAAGAAGCAATCCATAATTTACAGGATCAATTTGATGCGTACATAACAGGTCATCTTGAATTTAAAAGCTACATAGCAAAGAATCCTGTTATTGATAAGCGAGTATTTCTTAATGGAAATCGTCTTTACTTCTTGGAACCTTTAGAGGCAACAGCTTGTTGGATACATACGGAATGGGTGGTTCAATGCTTTGATCAAATAATTAGACCACAAAATAAAACAGAACCTTTAACTAAGTGGATTCATAATAAGATCCATGAGATAGAAAGATTTATTCTTTGGCATTATCAGAACGGTTCTAAATTTGAAACTAAATTCTGGAAACATGCAAGAAATCTACGGACAAAGATAGACCCTAAATTTAATGAGTTAACTCAAACCCTAGAGCCGTTACCTATATCAGTTGTTAAGACCTTTGAACAGCAAGGTCGATTACCTGAGTACGGCTGCTGGGCTCCAACGAGTATCAAATATTGGATGGATGGAGTGAAGAAATAATGAAAACAATTGTTATCGAAAGTGACATTAACTGCGATCCGCTGGAGCAGAAAATACTTAAAGAAGAGCCAGTGATTATCGAGAAATTTCCAAATACTTCATACGATGGCAATGATGGAAACAGTGGAACTGGCTTAAGTCCTAACTCTCTAACTTCTAGATATTTCTGGTACAACGTATTGAATTGGCAAGAGGCTGAGCCCTTACGTAAATGGATTCTAAAAGGCTATCAAAATTACACTGAGACCAAGATTAAACAATTACATGTCAAATGCTGGGCCAATGTTCTAAGAAAGGGTGAGCAAATAAAACCCCACGCACACTTCAGAGGTATTGTTGATCCTCTTGATTCTCTGTGTGGACACTTGACTGTTAAAGCCGATGGTTCAACTTCTACTTACTACAGAACATTTATCAAGGATGAAAAACTATTAAATATTCCCGGCAATTTTCATTTCTTCAATAGTGGTACAACTCACTGGACTGATCAATACAACGGAGATAGCGAAAGAATAACTATTGCCTTTGATATGTTTAGTGAAAAAGCATACAAAACTATCCCCGAAGGAGTAATAGATAAATTGGTCACTCTAAAAACCGAAGATTAAACGCTGCTGTTCTTCTTGGATTATCTGATTTGTGAACAGTGACTCCATGTTGGAGGTATGAAGGAAATAGAATTACTTTGCCTCTCTCGGCTTTTATGTAATGCCTACGTGCGTGAATCTTCCTCTCATTATCTTTTCTTAGTTTGTCCCAAGAAAAAGGAATCTCGTTTCCACTTTTGTTTAAAAAATAAAATTTACCATCATCTTCTTGTTCATCAGTCAGAAAAATGACTCCAGAGATATCATCATAATTATGATCATGTACTTCTTGAAAATCACCTCTTCGATATGTGTTACGCCATATGCCCATCAGGCGAAGATTTATTTTTGAAATATCTAGACCTAAATCACCAATAAACTCTTTCAATACTGGAGCTAGATAATTAAAGGGATTGTCACCTGTAATCCCTTGTACTTCAAGAGAACATAGATCAGTCCAACTGAGATCCTGAGTGTTATCTTCTTCTCCGTTTTCAATAAAATCTATAAGTTTATCTTTATTAGAAGGAAAACTTTCTAAATAAAAATCATGAATAAAAGGAACATCTATCAATTTGTTTTTCTGTGATAAACCTCTACTTCTGATTCACATTTAGGACAGCTTAAATTGGTTATGAAATCGAATTCTTCAGAAGGAATTGGGAGATCTGAGTCACTACCCCAAATTAATTCAGTATTACAGTGCCAGCAATTCATTAATTTCGCTCTGGATAAATGTAAACCAACCAGTAAATTCCAAGTACTAATAAACAAATGCTAGGAATAATCCAACTGATCACTGACGTGGCTTACGTCCACGCTTTGGCATTTGTTTTGCTAATGCTTCCATCTGAGGAAGACTCATTTGTGTCTGAGCTGGCTGTTGTATCGGTGCAGTAGCTTCCTGAATACGTGCTTCTAACTCTTTCATTTTTGCTAAGTTCTGCCTGTGCTGCTCTTCAAATGCTGGTGGCATTGGTGGTATCTGAGCTGAGACGGGTGGCTGCTGAACAGGAATCTGTGCTGTGAGTTGAGTAGCCATTGTTGTTAGTTCTGATTGAACTTGCTGAGCTACTAAAGGTGGAACTTTATTAATTACTTCTTGAACTTCTGTGCGAGGAATTAATGTAGGAATCACCCTTTCGATAGCATCTATTTTCTGAAATAGTTCTGAGTGATCCCCTTTTTTATTCTTTAAACCAATCGAAACAAATTGTCCTGTTGCAAGCCCAACGACAACAGCCATTGCACCTGTGATTAATACTTCCATAAGCCTCGTCTTTCACTTTGTAATATATCGCAATCAAACTTGAATTGCTAATCTTCCTTATCTAAGACAATAGCTTCCATATCTAATTCAAAACTTTGAGATTCAAATACTTCTTCGAATTCATCTTCCTCTTCGTCTTCAAACAGGCATAAGAAGGAATCAGTAGATTCTTGCTCTTCTGTAGGAGGAATAAAAGCAGAGCCTTCATTGAATTTGAAGACAAAACCAGCATCTTTACTAGCAGCAAGAAAGGCTTGCTTCTGTACAAATCTGCCCTCCCAGCAACCTAGTAACGCCTCGATTAATTCGTCTCTCGATAAATCCTTCGTTTCTATCGCAATCCTGTGAAGCATGAACTTCTGTTCTGGAGTCAAGTCTGGATTCACTAGAAACACCTCCTGATAAACACCATAAGTCGAAGAGATCGTTGTTCAATGGCTTGATCCATGTCTTTATTCTGGCAGCTCTGTCGGGGCAGAAAAAAGATTGTGCCTCATACCACACCATCCAGTCACGAGTAGATCCCTTGGCTGAATTACATGGCAAGCAAGCTGGAACTAAGTTAGTTCTTAAACTGCTACCACCGTGAGCCTTTGGTCGAACATGATCAATGGTTAAGTGAATCTTAACGTCATTAGCATGTACCTTGCCGCAATAAGCGCAGCATCCCCATTCGTCTTTAATTGATTGTTTAAATCTTCTGAGGGCAGCCCCCTTAGAGATTTCAACTAGTCCAAATCGGTAATTCTCCCAGCGTTCTGGTATCAATGACTGACCTCGATTAACCACAGATTAACTACTTACAAATAGTGAATCAATCTGTTCCATTTTGAAAACCTATAAAATTAAAGATAGCTTTGCATTAGCAATGAAAATCTTTAATATTCTTGCGATAGCGAGTTTCGGTATAAGTATCTCGATTGTTGGGGGCACAGTTGCTGGATATTTCTATCTCAAGAATCCATCAACCCAGCAGCATTTACAAGATAAATTAATCAAGGCAATAACTCCAGCACTAACGAAAGGTGTGTCTGGCTCATTACCAAAAGTCGATATTCCTTCCCTGCCTAGCTCTACTGGAGGCGTAGTACCGCTTAATCTCTAAGTGGTTGATATAAGGGATATAAGAGTTTGGAATGTCAGGGTTCCTGAAGTACCTGACTGGGCGATAGCAGTACCTAATAGTATCCCTCTTGCAGTGCCCATCACGCAGGAGTTAATAACTGGTCCAATAGGTTTTCCTATCGTCGATGTTCCGGGCTGTGTAGAGGCTCGTGAGACCTCTGGAAACAACAACTTGATAGAGGACGATCCATTTGGAAATTTACTCCTCTGCGACGGCACACAACCCGTCATGCCAGCCTTTGACTATAACCCCAATAATTTACAACCAGTTATTGAACCAGCAAAAAATGTTCAATTACCACCACCACTAGAGCAACCTAAATCTAAAAGTCAAAGCACAGATGATAAAGGTACAGGAGCTGACATGAGTGGATTTGGTGGTGCCTCGCCTCCAACACCTCCCCCTACATCTCCACCACCACCTGAACCTCCTGCATGTCCAAGACCAGATGATCCCCCTGTTGGTAGTAAAGGTAAATTTGGCACCAAACGTGTTGAGTCATATGAACTCAATGAAGATGGTGAATGTGTCACCAACTGGATATCTGAGAAGCCACAAGATATAGCTTTTACATATCTACCTCCACCACCAGTTGCTTTAACAACAGGAGCTGTGGCGGCTGTAGCTGTTACTAGTTCAGTCTTAATGAAGCCAGTGAGTGACTACATTCTTAAGCTTGTTAAGCCTCTGGTGAAGAAGACTTTAAAGAAGGTTTTACCTCGCCTTCTGAAGAAGAAGCCCAAGGTGCTTTCCGTTCGTGAACGCCGATTGGAGCAGAGGAATCTGAAGAAGTAGCCTTGCTAATTTGTTCTAGATTATGAGCATGATCAGGTACTGAAGTCGGATGTTCCCCAACTTCAACGTCCTCGCATATCTGGGCGTACTTCGTTCCTTTTCGGAAATATATATTCTCCTTCCGCAATGTCCCACAGTGTTTTAAACGTGAAATTTCGTAGTCAAGTATTTTCAAATTTAGGCTTGCTTTTCTCAGAGCAATCTCTGTACTGGCTGCTTCTTTGCACAGCGCTTGTAACTTTGAATCTAAGGGCTTAGACCATTGGAGAGTAGCTCCATAATTTAAGGAGAAATTATCCTTCTGTTGTGTGAGGACATCCTTCTCAAACAAGATGGCACCCGGATTATCTGGAGCGCCATCCCCGTCAATATCTCGCATGTCGTAGACCGGATCCTTATAGCTAGTGACGAAAGGTAACTTAATATTTTTACTCCTACCAATATATGGCGATATCGTTACAGTCTCTGCTTGACATTGCACTCCATTAGTAAAAGCAGAGTTAATAAAATTTCCAGTCAATACTTGATATGCATTCACAGTCGCTTGACCACTGCTATTAGCGACCGGATTGGAGGTGGCTGAAACACCACCAACATCACTGGCTAATACACTATGCGGCACTAATAATATTAAACCTAAAACCTTTGGTATGACTGGGTTTATGGCTATTGGCTGAACACGCTTGAACTCGAAATCGTGGTTTCGATTTCTGAGGTGCGAGTTATTTGGGTGCGATTTCGAAGCCCCGGACCTTGGTAACTGGAGGTGTATTGGAAGGCTCCTCCTTCTGTCACTAGAGAAAAGTCGGGAGAGGTATTTATATCCAAACCTGTCCATGTACTTGTTCCACCGTTCAATGTCGTATGTCTGATTTCAGTATGAGACGTTGGATTAATTACTCCTGTTGTTGGCTTTATCCCTGTGCCAGACACAGAATGAACCCAGCCTGTATTGAAATCTTCTGATACTATAACCTCCGAAATCACCTGCCGTTGGGTGGTAGTCGAGTCGAGCTTTCCCGAAGAGAAATTTGGCGATATAGGGACTGCATGACTAACATTAGGCCAGCTTAGTACGACTACTAATAAACCTAATATCCGTTTCATAAGTCTTCGTTAGTTCCCTTATTCAATAGGCTTGCTAATGTCGCACCACTTGCTGCTCCACCTAGTCCTGCTAAGGCAGCCATTGCCATACGATTTCCCCTGAGACCAGCCACAGGTTTGCTAGTGATAATTTTATTGGTTAATTCTTTAGCCTTTTTTATAGATGAAGCTACATTTTCTTGAGATGTCTGGTTTTTTTCAGCTAAATTAATCTTTGCCATTTCGTTATAAGTATCTTCTCCATACATCTTGTATAAAACATTTCTTACAAGCGCTTTTGCTGTGTTGTCTCCAGCTTCCGCAAGAATTTTAATGTCGTTTAATGACCTGCGAGCTGCTTCTTCTGCTCCTATTAATCCAACTTTAAAAAGTCCTATATGTTTTTGAAACCCTGTATGTCCAGAGGATGCCCACGCATCAGCAGCTTGAAGTATTCGATTTAAACCTTGACTGTCTGGATTCATGTTCTTAGCGATTGATTTCAAGAGTAGACGTGAACTGTCCTATGCTGGTCGTGCCCGAATTTCCAGCCGATATGGTCAACGTGCCCCCTCCTACGCTGGTCAAAGTCGCTCCAAGACTGCCTTTTGAGCCTCCGGCAAACGATGTCACTTGTCCGTAAGCTGGGAGTGAAGCTGCCTGCCCAGAGGTTGCGTTTACCGCTACACCTGCTGCCAGAGTAGATATTGGATCCCCTTGAATCGCCGTATTTGTAAAGCTGAAATTTTGTCCGGCTGTATTGATTTCAAAATTTCCCGGCGTAACCGTAGCTGCTGCGGTGGCAGAACCACCAGTTAGTCCAGCAAAAGTATCATTATTTCCAGTACCCACTTTGACATTTATGCCACTGGCAGACACCGAACTCCCTATCCTAGTAGCCGTTGTGCTTGCACCGTCTACAGTGAGCTGCACATTACTTTGAATTCTGTGACTTACTGAAGCTCCTGCTGGTCCGCACAGCGACAATAATCCTATTAAAACAGCGAACCGTTTCATCAGTTGATTGCTTATTTACCTATATCGTAGAGAATTTTGAACTTCTAAAGATACGCTTTACTAATGTTGGTAGCGAATCCTACAACAGTCGTCCCTGCTGCTATCACGGCTGCTGCACCAATTACCCATTTCTCTACTACTTTCAAGCGTTCTCGAAGATCTGCCTGCTTCTCTTCCAGACGTTCTATCTTGAGCTGCATCACTGTGATCTTGACCTCTTGAGAGGCATCTAGATTCAATCCAGAATCAGACATTAACTATCCTTACTAGTCTTTTCTGACTTTAGTAACTCTCCGCCAACAATGTGGATTGGGGTTTGAACTCTAATAACTTGCTCATTATTATTCATCGTGGCAAGTATTTTCATTAACTTTTCTTCTGTTAAACCACCACCATTTCCATTACCATTCTTCTTAGCAGTAGCCGTCGCAATCCCTAGCGATGAGAGGATTCCGCCGAGCAAACTTGCCGGGAAAGTTGGATCAATATTTCCTTGCTCTGGAATTTCGATAACTGTCGTACCAAACGTCAACTTTTCTGGAAGACTGCAATATGAAAGAGTGAGAATTAGTACGGACCACCCAAGAATACCTACTTTCAGACTAGCCGTTAAAACCTCCTGCCACAGAGGTTCGTCGTGTTCTTCCTTTTTCTCCTTCTTTTTCTTAGCAGCTTCTGCTTTCTTCTTTTCCTCTTCTGTGAGTTTCTTTTTTTCTTCGACTTCAGTCATCATCATTTTGCAAGACACTTATATATTAAGAAGGTTGCACGTTGCAAGATAAGCCATACACTAACAACACACGTCAGGTTAGGTCACATGGAGCCTTGGATTTCGAATATCGCCATGAGCGAGTACTTGGGTATCAGTCCGAGAACCCTAAAGCGCAATGAGAAATATTTTTCCAAAGGAACTCATTACAGATACAAAGACCCATTAAACCCCAATAGTGGAAAAATCTGGAGACGAGCTGCTGTGGATGAAATGCTTTCTTCTCCAGACCATGTCATCAGACGAAGAATCAAGAAAGTATGACCAGCTCAAACTTCGAAGACCACAAGCATAAGAAGCAATTTTCTAAATCTGGTATTCCCCTTCACATGCTTGATGACATTCAGTTCATGGAATTCGCTATGGAATTCCCAGAAGAAATACAAGATTTAGAGGAAGACAATGGAACTACATGAAGAATTTAGGCTTTGGTCATTAATCAATAAGGCCGAGAATATCAAGTTCATGATCAGGACTCAGCAAAACCCAATATTTAGCTTTGTACTAAAGCTGCTTTACTACCGTTCATTCATGAATACATGCAGAGATATTCAAGATTGTTTTTGGTGTGGCGACGATATATCAGTTAGCAAAATAGATCAATTACCTTCATGTGTTCGCAGGGATTATTTCTTTCAATAACTAGGCTGCGAATGGATGCTTCCAGTTCTTTATAAATTGATCTTCTTGTTTTTCATTATCAGCCCATAAGAGATATTTGTCTTTGTGAACTCCGACCCCATGTCCCATTGCTGCGGCACATTGTTCTATCGGAATATCTCCAAAGGCTGGTTCTAAGTGCATGGTTACAGCCCAAGTGTGGCGTAAATCATATGGCAATGCCTCGATCATCCGATCCAATCCATCAGTTGATTTTGCTAAGAGTGGTGGCATGCATGCAGTTCTTAACTTGGATGCTCTTATTGCGTTGGTTTTGTAACTAGCCCCCAAAGTATTTCTCGTAATATATTCTCCAAGCTGAGAATTGTTCTGACCAATTCCATTGTCATAAGCTGCTTTATCTTCTACTTGATAAGTCACACCAGTTCGAGTTGCACTCGTAATCTTCGGTCTACATTTGCTTCTTAAGTGCCCCTGATGCTTCTTGAAATTACGGAATAAATTGTATCTCTTATCCCAATCGGCAAAGGCAGGCCATACCTTATGGTCTTCAGGTGATTTTGTTAATCTTCCGGGGATAAGAAGAAATAGATTCTCAAGTGGCTTGGCATACCAAAGCTCATGGTTGCGTAATCCATAATTCATCATCATGGCTAGGCACCAGCACTGCCATGGAAACTCTTCGATATTGGCATCGAGATAATCTTCCATTTGTTTCTTAGAAACAATTGCTCTAGGTGGATGCATTTCTTTCTTCTTCTTCTTTCCTTCACTCATCTTGCGATACTCATTATGCATTCCTCTTTGCGTTAGATATTCATCTTCTGTAAACCAAGTAGGATATTTTGCTTCCTGTTTACGAACATAAATTTGTACTTGTTTTAAAAAATCTAATCTTTTCTGAAATGGTTTTGATCCACATGTTTTTTCCCATAACCATCTATGGATCGATTTAGATGTTCTTTTAATTTCGTTTCTTTTTAAATTTCTCCAAAGACTGAAATACTCAATATTTGTTGATGCTTTGTTTTTACTAGTTAGAAAATCATTGAATGAAACTTCATGAGATTTCCAATACGAATCTTTCTCTACTTTTTGTACATTATCCGACCAATGTTTGTCCTTAATTTCTTGGACCATACTCCAAGCTGTTTGACAATTAGTAACGTCATCTATCCGTAGAGGCTTGATGGAAATCCTTTCGGCACCTTTCCAAGAATCCCTGACGTAAATATATGGGCTTCCGCTCTTCTTAAATAACTTCCAACGAAAGGTAAATTCTTTTTGGACAGATAGGTAATTATCGATTGAAACAGTCATTGGACAAAATTCCGACCTGAAAAACTGGACATTTCCAGATTCAAAAACTGGACATTTGACCCAACTGGACATGAAAACTGGACATTTTTTGTCCACTTAAAAACACTTGTTTCAACCTCTGACAAAGCATTTTCCATGGCTCTCTAGTCTCTGAGAACCCTTTATAGCACTAAAAAAGCCCAGTATCAACCGGGCTTAATGTATTTGGTGGCGGGGGCAAGATTTGAACTTGCGACCTTCGGGTTATGAGCCCTTCGAGCATGCCCCAAATCCCTTGGTATGACTGAGTCGCATTTTGTCACTGGACATGGAGAACTGGACAAATTGGACATGGAGAAAATATTACAACCCGTTCCAAGCTGGCTGTAACATCCCTCGATCATCGTCGTCATCGTCATCTTCTGAGTCCTCTCTGAGGTCGTAGCCCAGTATAAAGGTTACGATTCCTACTGCAATAATCGGTATAAAAGGGAATAGAAATGCAAGTTGAATTACATCAGGGTCTGCTAATTCATTCATTTAGTAAATAAGCGTTGGATAATTTCTTCTGAGCTTTTAACTCTTTCTTTAATAGTTTTTTGGCTTCTTTTCTTGAGGTACAAACTGCCGCCTTAGCAGCTATCTTTAATAATTTGCGTTGTTGTTTTTCGATAGTTTTTAACTAATAGGTTGGTTTAATAGTTCAGCAACTTCCTCTTTTTCTGCTTCTTGAAGAGCATCGCTAAGCAAGTAACCAGCACTAGATCCAGTAATTAAAGGTATTAAGAACTTGGCTAATTTCCCTGCATACTGACTTCTTCCAGTCGGAGTAATTGGAGGCGTTGGTGTTGATTTAACCTGTTGAACCACCTTTTTAACTTCTGGAGTATTCGCTGGAATATCAAATGTTTCACCTGACGCTGCTCCATATTTCATCAATTCCTCTGCTTGTATCAAAGCGATCTCTTCCTTTGGAGATAGGTTTAAATCAGGTCTAACTAATTTATGCCGAACATTATCTAATGGAGCATCGTAATTAATATGATCGGGTTCCATTCCTGTAAGAGCTCTTTTAATTAACTCTTCTCGATGAGGAGTGAGCTCAGTATCTGGCCTTGCTTGTCTGACCATCGTATTCTCGACAGTCGCTTGAGTTGCATCCTGT
>Ga0114932_10002245_pt1 | contig 20643 bp, 20 predicted proteins | sample 2SBtaG_2_FD_87286 | JGI IMG/M metagenome (GOLD analysis project Ga0114932, IMG submission 87286) | Deep subsurface microbial communities from Kolumbo volcano to uncover new lineages of life (NeLLi) - 2SBTROV12_ACTIVE470 metaG | ecosystem: Environmental > Aquatic > Marine > Volcanic ... | reverse complement strand
TTGCCCATCATTTACCTGGTGGATAGTGCAGGTGTATTCCTTCCCATGCAGGATGAAATATTTCCCGACAAAGAACATTTTGGCAGGATATTCCGCAACAATGCCCGCATGAGCGCTATGGGCATTACACAGATCGCGGCTGTGATGGGCGCATGCGTGGCAGGTGGCGCTTACCTGCCCATCATGAGTGATGAAACACTGATGGTAGAAGGCAACGGCAGTATTTTTTTAGCAGGGCCATATCTTGTTAAGGCAGCCATTGGCGAAGAAGTGGATGCAGAAACATTGGGCGGCGCTGAAACACACAATGCCATCAGCGGCATTGCCGATTATAAATTCAGCAATGAACAGGAATGCCTCGATCACATCAAAAAAATGGTATCTAAATTAGGGCCGCAACCATTGGCCGGGTTTAACAGAACAACTGCCCTGCCACCTAAAAAAGATCCTGCGCATTTATATGACATCATTCCCGAAGGTAACCTTAGACCTTACGATATGCGCGAGATCATCGCCTGTATTACGGATGACAGTGTATTCGAAGAATTTAAACAGGAATATGGACAAACCATTCTCTGTGGATATGCCCGTATCGACGGATGGGCAGTAGGTATTGTGGCTAACCAACGGCTCATAAGCAAAACAAAAAAAGGAGAAATGCAATTGGGCGGTGTTATTTACAATGATAGTGCCGATAAAGCAGCCCGTTTCATTCTCAATTGTAACCAGAAAAAAATACCACTTGTTTTTTTACAGGATGTGACCGGCTTCATGGTAGGCAGCCGCAGCGAACACAGTGGCATCATCAAAGACGGCGCCAAGCTGGTGAATGCAGTGGCCAATTCTGTGGTGCCCAAGATCACCATCATAGTAGGCAATAGCTATGGCGCCGGTAATTATGCCATGTGCGGCAAAGCCTATGATCCGCGTTTCATTTATGCATGGCCTTCGGCCAGGATCGCGGTGATGGGTGGTGAGCAGGCTGCTAAAACTTTATTACAGATACAGGTAGCGGCCATGAAGCAACAAGGCAAAGAAATATCGTCCGAAGAAGAACAGCAATTGTTGCAAACCATCAAAGACCGTTACGAAAGCCAGACCTCTCCTTATTATGCAGCGGCCAGGTTATGGGTAGATGATATCATTGACCCCATTCAAACACGCGAACTGATCTCTGCCGGTATTCATGCAGCCAATCAAAATGCCGTCATTGACGAATTTAAAACCGGTGTATTTCAGGTCTGAGATCACATTGAAAATATTGCGCTAATTTTAACGCCTCATTCATTATCTATTCCATGTCATTACCCATTTATATTGTCAATGCATTTACACATACGATGTTCGGCGGCAATCCGGCAGCTGTATGTCCGCTTGAGTCCTGGCTTCCCACCGATACCATGCAACAATTAGCCAATCAAAACAATTTATCTGAGACTGCTTTTTTTGTGCAACGGAAAGACGGCGCTTATGATATCCGTTGGTTCACTCCTGAATTTGAAATAGACCTTGCCGGGCATCCAACACTGGCTACTGCATTCATCATTTTCACAGAACTGGGATACGATCGGCCATCTATCCGCTTTTATTGCAAAAGCGGCGAACTCAACGTTACCCGTAAAGAAGATATATTGGAAATGAATTTCCCTGCACGCATGCCCGTTGCTGTAGAAGCGCCGGTTGAATTGCTGAAGGGACTGAGTATCCCTCCTGCCCGTGTACTGAAGTCGCGCGATTATTTTTTGGTGTACAACACACAGGAAGAGGTAGAAAAAGTAGTACCCGATTTTTTACACCTAAACCGGGTGCTCAATACAATAGGCATTATTGTTACCGCCAAAGGGCATGAAGCAGATTTCGTTTCACGATTTTTTGTCCCCAACTCCGTTATCGGAGAAGACCCTGTTACCGGATCAGCCCATGCTACACTCATTCCATTCTGGGCCAATGAACTACAGCGAACAGATATGAAAGCCATTCAAATGTCTAAAAGGCGGGGGCATCTTTGGTGTGGTTTTCTGGGAGAAAGGGTTACCATTGCCGGACAGGCCATATTGTACATGAAAGGAACTTATTCGCTGTCATGAGTGAACAACTACAGGGACACCAGTTACTCATTTATACCGATGGCGCTGCAAGGGGTAATCCCGGGCCTGGCGGTTATGGTGTGGTACTGCTATGGGGACAACAACGCAAAGAATTATCGGCCGGCTATCGTCTTACCACCAACAATCGTATGGAATTGCTGGCTGTGATCGTGGCACTGGAATCGCTCACTAAAAAAAATATTCCACTCACCATCTATACCGATAGCCAGTATATAGTGAATGCCGTAGAAAAAAAATGGCTAGACAACTGGATACGCACCGATTTCAAAGGAGGAAAAAAAAATAAAGACCTCTGGACGCGTTATTATCAACTCACGCGCCATTACAAACCGCGCTTTGTATGGGTGAAGGGACATGCCGATAATGCCCTGAATAACCGTTGTGATGAGCTCGCTACAGCAGCGGCCGACGGCAAGCATTTATTGATTGATGAAGGATATGAGCGATCACTCAACGTCTGATGATCCGCCAGGCACGAATGCTTTGAAGATGGTACAAGGTCCGGATGCATAAATAGTATATTCCGCCCCCGGCAGCATAGCCACTGCTTCTCCCCTTTTCAGCACAAGGCTGTTATCGATCAATGCGCCGCCATCTGTTACAATGCATATTTCAAGCGAAGCAGCCCGGCTGGTATAAAAAAGTCCGCTATTGAGTTCAATTTTGCTGATACCAAAATCAGGCACAGGGCATGGATAAACGGTTTCTCCCGGAAGCACTGTTTTTCCATTCAGAATTTCAGGCACTACTTCTTCAAAAATGGTATGCTTCATGAGCTCCGGCACATCAATGTGTTTGGATGTGAGTCCGCCCCTTAACACATTATCGCTATTGGCCATCAACTCTATGTTTTGTCCCTGCAGGTATGCATGCGGAATACCCGCACCCTGGAATATGGCCTGGCCGGGACTGAGCCGAACAATGTTGAAAAAATAAATCGAAAAAATACCTCTGTCAATATCCGCTCCTTCAGGCTGGTAAGCATACCATTCCGCCACCCACCATGCAGGGTGCGACGGGTCGATGGTCCCTTCCTGTTTCAACCGGATGGCTCTTTTTACCAATGTAGCCAATAAAGCACTTACTTCGGCTTGTCCCATTTCCATCACCAGCTGGTACAAAGCCTTAACGCCCGCTTTCTTGAAATAAGGCAGGAACACATTGAATTCGGGCACTTCACTCAACAACTTTTCCAGCGCCGCTTTGGATTTAAATCCATGTAATAGCCAGAACTCGCTCAACGCTACCATCACTTCGGGTTTATGGTTGCGGTCTTTATAGTTGCGATGTGGTGCGTTCAATGGTATGCCCTCCGCTTCTTCCGCATCATATCCTTTTTCCGCTTCTTCCTTGGTAGGGTGCACTTGTATGGAAAGCATCTGCTTCACATCGAGCACTTTGAAGAGATAAGGCAATTCACCAAAAGCCTGGTACACTTTTTCACCCAGCATAGTTACCGGGTGATAGCTGATGGCTTCATATAATGATTGATTCCCTTTAGAAGAGATGAGTTCAGAAGGTGCAGAAGGATGTGCGCCCATCCAGTATTCTGCAAAAGGTTTTTTCTGTTCATTGGAAATACCCAAAAGATCCGGAATAAATTCAGCTCCGCCCCAAGCGTAGTGTTGCACTTTACCTTGCAGTCGTATGATTTTATCGCTTTGTTGTTGCATCGATGAAACCCGTTAAACTTTAAAAAAACTACACATAGCAAATATCATACACAAGAACGAGAATTTAATGAAATCAAAGTTAATATGTTACACCATTTACACACTGGCAAAATGGGCGAGCAACTCGCGGCAAACTACCTGTACGAGGCCGGGTATACCATTCTCCATCGCAACTGGCGTCACCGGCATTGGGAAGTGGACATCATTGCCTGCCGCGGCAACCGTTTGCATTTTGTAGAAGTGAAAACCCGGCAAAACCTCAGCTATGGCCTGCCCGAAGAAAGCATTACCAAAGAAAAAATGCAGCACCTGCGCAATGCGGCGGAAGCCTACCAATACCTCCATCCGCAGTGGCAATACCTCCAGTTCGATGTATTGGCCATTACATTGAACAACCAACAAGCCGCAGCATTTTTTTTGATCGAGGATGTTTACTTTTAAGGATGAAAACACGTATTTGCCTATTGATATTCTTATTGCTGGGAACCCTGCATACAGGCCATGCTCAGATGAAAGACCCGCTCGATACGTATTACCAGACCAGTGAAGTGCAGCCGCTGATGGCCATGTACGAGGCGGATAAAGGCAGCCTCAGCCGTTTTTATACGATTATTAATTCGCCGGAAAGAAGAGAACGTTTTCAACGCTTCAACCGCGATTACCTGGCCAGGCTGGAACAACTGAATTTCGATTCAATGCAGGTGAGCAGCCAGGTAGACTTTCTGTTGTTCAAGCGGGAACTCAACAATGAACTGTACCAGCTTAACAAAGAAGAAAAAGAGTACAAAGCCATCCATCGCTACCTGTCTTTTGCCGACAGCATCTACCGCTGGGAACAACTCCGGCGCCGCGGCGCTTATATGCCTGCTGAATCCATAGCATTACAAATGCAACAGATGTTGCGGCGGCTCGACCGGCAGGTATCGATCCTGCAAAACCAGGAAGCCCCATTGCCCATGCCACTGGCCCTTCGTGCAGAAGGCACCGTCAAAGGATTACAGGCGGCACTGAAAAGTGTTTACAATTTTTATTATGGTTACGATCCGGCTTTTACCCGCTGGATATATGGTCCCTACCTGGCGCTTGACAGCGCGCTCACCTTTTATGCTACACTGTTAAAAAATAAAGGCAATAAGACCGGATTGCAAAAACCAGATGGCAGCGGCATTGTAGGAACACCCATTGGCAGGGATGAGCTGATACGCCAGTTGCAGTATGAAATGATTCCCTATTCACCCGAAGAACTGGTAACCATTGCCAATAAAGAATTTGCCTGGTGCGATACAGAGATGCTGAAAGCTTCGCGCGATATGGGTTTTGGAAACAATTGGAAAGCCGCACTGGAAAAAGTAAAAAACACTTATGTGCCCGAAGGACGGCAGCCGCAGATGATCATGGATCTTTATCACCAATCCATTGATTTCATCAAACAACATGATATGGTGACCATTCCGCCGCTCGCCGAAGAAACCTGGCGCATGACCATGATGTCGCCTGCACAACAACTGGTAAGTCCTTTTTTCCTCGGAGGAGAATTGCTGCAAATCTCTTATCCTACCAATACCATGGATTCTGCTTCCCGCATGATGAGCATGCGTGGCAATAACCCGCATTTTTCAAGGGCTACTGTTCACCATGAACTTATTGCCGGGCATCATTTGCAGGGGTTCATGAACAACCGCTTCAAATCGTACCGCAATTTCGGAACACCATTCTGGACAGAAGGTTGGTCGCTCTACTGGGAATTCCTTTTATGGGATGCACAATTCCCGCGTTCCCCTGAAGACCGCGTAGGCATGTTGTTCTGGCGAATGCACCGTTGCGCGCGCATCATCTTTTCGCTCAATTATCATTTGGGTAAATGGACACCCCAGCAGTGTATCGATTTCCTGGTAGAACGCGTGGGACATGAAAGAGCAAATGCAGAAGGTGAAGTGCGCCGCTCATTTACCGGGGGATACGGACCACTTTACCAACTGGCATACATGACAGGCGCTTTCCAGTTTTATGCGTTGAAAAAAGAACTGGTCGACAGCAGCAAGATGAGCCTGAAAGCATTCAATGATGCTATACTACGGGAAAACAATATGCCTGTTGAAATGGTAAGGGCTATCCTCACCAATCAACCACTCAAGCGCGATTTCACTACGTCCTGGCGTTTTTACGACGTAGCACACTGACCGGCTATTTTCCAAATTTCTTTTTCAGAGCAGACAGCGCATCATTCACACTCAACGTACTAAGATCTTCTTCTTTCTTGGTAAAAGATTTAGGATTCCTGTTGTTGCCCTGCGATGCGCGTTGCCCTCTTGCAGGCGCTTCTTCAGTTTGTTTGATGGAAAGAGCGATACGTTTGCGGGGCACATCTACTTCCAACACTTTCACATTCACTTTCTGGCCCAGTTTCAAAGCTTCACCCGGATCGCTGATATACTGGTGTGCAATTTCACTTACATGCACGAGTCCGTCCTGCTTAACGCCGATGTCGATGAAAGCGCCGAAGCGGGTGAGGTTGGTTACTATGCCCGGTACCACCATGCCTGTAGATACGTCTTCTATTTTGTAGATATTGGCAAACTCAAACTGTTCCAGTTCGTTTCGTGGATCGAGGCCTGGTTTCTTTAGTTCATTGATGATATCACGAATGGTTAATTCACCAAATTGTTCAGATACATATTTTTTCGGATCAATCTTTTTCAGCAATTCTTCCGACCCGATCAAAGCCTGTACATCTACCGCCAGGTCGCCTGCCATCTGTTGTACCAATGTATACGCCTCGGGGTGCACAGCACTTGCATCAAGTGGATTGCCACCTTCCTTGATACGCAGGAAGCCTGCGCACTGTTCGTAGGCCTTACCTCCCAGCCTGGGCACTTTCAGTAATTGTGCACGGTCGTTGAATTTGCCAATTTCATTCCGATACTTCACAATATTATCCGCCAGCGTGCTGCCGATACCACTCACATAACTCAACAAATGTTTGCTGGCGGTATTCAGGTTCACGCCCACACTGTTCACACAACTTACTACCGTTTGATCGAGCCTTTCTTTTAGGCGGAACTGGTTCACATCGTGCTGGTATTGACCAACGCCGATGCTCTTGGGATCTATTTTCACGAGTTCGGCCAGTGGGTCCATCAGGCGGCGACCAATACTCACTGATCCACGAACCGTTACATCATAATCAGGAAATTCTTCACGGGCGGTTTCAGAAGCGGAATATACAGACGCTCCATCTTCATTTACCAGGAATACCGGTAAACCCAAAGCCATCTTCTTGATGAATTGTTCTGTTTCCCTTCCTGCCGTACCGTCGCCAATAGCAATAGCTTCTACCTGGTATTGTTTCACCAGTTCTTTGATCTTGTGCTCACTCTCATAAATACGGTTGTTCTCGTGCACATAGATCAGGTCTGTTTTCTTCAATTCTCCTTTTTCATCCAGGCATACCACTTTACAACCGGTACGATATCCGGGATCGATGGCCAGTATACGTTTGCTGCCCAAGGGAGCGCTCAGCAATAACTGGCGCAGGTTTTCTGCAAACACATTGATGGCTTCTTCATCGGCCTTTTGTTTCAGCGCTGTTCTGAATTCACTTTCGAGACTCGGCTGTAATAAACGACGGTAAGCATCTTTAAGCGCTTTCTTCACATGTTCATTCCAGGGATTCATGCTTTTAACATAAGATTCTTCCAGCATCAGCAGCGCTTCTTCTTCAAGTGGTGCAATGCTCATGCGCAGGAATCCTTCCAGGAATCCGCGCAATATGGCCAGTGTACGGTGCGAGGGTATCTTATGAATGGGCTCCGAAAAATCGAAATAATCTTTGTATTTAACGCCTTCTGTTTCTTTATCGGTCAACACTTTGCTCTGCATGGCGCCGGTTTCTTCAAACAGCTTACGCAGTTTGGCTCTTACCTGTGCATCTTCATTAACGGTTTCAGCAATGATATCACGCGCACCTTGCAGCGCTTCTTCAGAAGTTTTGATTTTTTCGTTGATAAAAGAAGTTGCTATTTCTTGTACATCTCCCGGCTCCTGCGCCAGCATCAGTATGGATAAGGGTTCTAAACCATTCTCTCTCGCCGTTTGCGCTTTTGTTTTGCGTTTGGGTTTATAGGGCAGGTAAATATCCTCCAGTTCTGCAATGGTAGTAGCCGCATTCAATTTATGCTGCAAAGCCTCCGTCATTTTATCCTGCTCATTGATGGCTTTTTCAATAAAAGTCCTGCGTTCAGTAAATTCTTTCAGGAATTTGGCCTCGTCTTGTACTTGTTGTATCTGCACTTCATCCAGTCCGCCTGTTTTGTCTTTACGGTAACGCGCAATGAAAGGGATGGTGGCGCCTTCTGCAAACAGCGATAAAACGGCTTCAACCTGGGTAGTTCTTACATTCAGCCTGGAAGAGATCAATGGAGCAAATTCGGTCATTGGATTCGTGTTAATTCATTACGTGATCAAAATAAGGGCTGCGAATGTAGGCAATACCTGCAATAATATAATTTAGAATAATGAGGCAGGATTAACAGATAAAAACTCCTCCCATGACAACCCTGCTTTGCCAACCAACAGTACCTTATGAGGATGGAATTGTTTTTTCAAGAGTTCCATCCCTATCGACCTCCGCATTCCGGTGCCGCCAATAATGTATCTGGAATTGGGGGTTTGAGCCCCGCGTTTTGCGTATAATATCTGCTGCATAGGCTTCTATGCCAGCGATAAACCTGCTATCTTCCTGGGTTGCCCTGTAAGTGACTGTAAATGAGGTCTTTCAAACATGATTTACAATTTACTCAATAAAATGAGGAAAGTTATTCAATGGTTTATAATAACGGATACTTACTTCCACTTAAAACGCAATAAACTTCGTTTTTAAAAGTAAAGTACTGGCTTATTTCAGCAAACAATAAAAAGCAAATTTTAATTCGCTTTTTATTGTTTGCTGCGTATTATTAGTAAATTTGTGTTCAAAAGCGAAGTATAATGCAGAATTATGCTATCAAAATAGGGGAAATCATTAAACAAAGACGGGAACTCCTGGGTTTATTACAGCCCCAGCTTTCAGAATTATCGGGCGTGAGTACCCGTACTATCCAACTGGTGGAACAGGGCAAAGGTAATCCTTCCCTGGATACCCTGCTCAAACTGGCTGAACCGTTGGGGCTTTTTCCTATGCTGTTACTGAAAGACACCACTAAAATAGATGCATCATGAGAGAAGCGAAAGTTTTTTATAATGGGCGCTTCGCAGGCATTCTGACGCAGTTGAAAAACGGCTACCGCTTTCGCTACGACCCGGAATATCTTGCCGGGAGCCATAGCCGCAGCGTGAGCCTGACCCTGCCTTTACGAGCAACAGTTTACGAAAGCGAAACGCTGTTCCCTTTCTTTGTAAATATGCTCAGTGAAGGGGCCAATAAAGCTATGCAAGTGCGCCTGCTGAAAATTGATGAAAGAGATTATTTTGGCCTGTTGCTGGCCACCGCGGGCCATGACAGTATCGGGCCTATCACCTTAGAAGAAATAAAATGAGCTTACCCAATATTCAATACTGTCCTTCAACACTGCAATCGGCATTTAACACCTATAGCCCGGCTGCTCAACTGACTTTGTTCGGCAGCCGCTCCAGGAAGGTTTCGCATGTTCTTCCGTTTACAGCACCCGGTATTAATGCCATACAAACCCAGGAGTTTAATGAGAAGAGAAAGCGCATCAGCATCAGTGGCGTACAGGAAAAATACAGCCTGAAGCTGGAAAAAAATGAATTGCTATTGACTGATACAGCCGGCACTCATATCCTCAAGCCTATCCCCGCAGAACGGCTGGACCGGGTGGGCGACCTGTCCGCCAACGAGCACCTGACCATGCAAATTTCCACGCAGATATTCGGTATTAAAACTGCTGCCAACGGGATGATTTTTTTCGAGGATGGCTCGCCCGCCTATATCACCCGGCGCTTCGATTATAAGCCCAACAGCCGGGAAAAATACCTCGTTGAGGACTTTGCTACACTGCTGGCTAAATCACCCGAAAAAGAAGGCCATAATTTTAAGTATAATGCATCTTACCTGGATATTGCAGAGCATATCCGGCGGTACTGCGCAGCCACGCCTGTGGTGCTCCTTGGCTTCTTCCGGCTATTATTGTTTAATTATTTGATTGCCAACGGAGATGCCCACCTAAAAAACTTCTCGCTGATGGAAACAGACCAGGGAGATTTTGTATTATCGCCGGCCTACGACCTGCTTTGCACGGCCCTGCACCTTAACGACAGCCCGCTCGCCCTGCACGGGGGATTGTATGAAAAGGATTACGAGGAAGCAGGCTTTGCCACCTTCGGCTGTTATACAGCTTCTTCTTTCAAGGCATTTGCCAAAAAAGCAGGGGTAGCGGATCGTTTGGCCAACCGCGAAATTGAACGAACACTAGCTTGCGTCCCTGGCGCCATAGAATTGGTGAAGCGTAGTTTTTTGAGCGATGATGGTAAGGCGAAATATATATCAATGGTGGAGGGACGAAAGAACTGCCTTTTGCTCAATTCGTAAAACACAATATCAAATAAGCCTCGTCGTTACAAATTTATCTCCATACGCTTCGATGAAATGCTTGTCTTCGTGCAAAACAAGAATCACTTTGACATGCTCTTTATAATAACTGATACTCAGCCTTTCTGCGATAAAAAGGCCATTCTCTAAGTAGTTCTCGAGTTTGCGCACCTCCTTTTTATTTTCGATGAATTCGGAAAACTCAAAGTCTACTGTGTCACCCGTATTAGGGATAACAGGCGGGTTAACAATAGTAAAGCATTCACTGGTAATTGAATTAAAATTAACCTGTAAAAAAATATCCATAGCTGATTTTTTTAATGATAAGATAAAATATGCTAATCAAGGATTGAATTGATGAGGTCACTGGACATCACCGAACGCTTGACACTGAAGCCTTATGATTTTCTTGTAATGTTTATTGTCATGATGTCTTACCCTTGTTTGTCAGCAAATTGTTTATGATTAGCCCATACGCACTACTTTAGCCGGGTAGCGTTCTGTGTAATTCCGGATCATGGAGCGGATCACTTCGTTTTCCGGGTAATGCGTGAGGTGCGATTTGAGGGTATTCAGTTCCGTAATGCTGATATCCTCCGTAATGGTACCCATTCCGTAGAATACACCCTCTTCCACTAATACACAACTTTGTTTATCGCGGATGAGGAAGGTTTCTTTTTGAGAATGCAACCAGGCGATGGAGTCTTTTACCTGTTGATTATATTCGGTAACATCCGGTAAAACAGCCGGACTGTTCTGATCGAGGAAACAAAGCGAGGGATCCAGTGCAAATTGTTTTACCAGTTTCCACAACGCACGATGCGCATCTACCAGCAAACCATAAGAAGCCAGCGGTTCCAGGTGCTTTCTTTTTTTATCGATGGCCAGTCGCAGGTATCCGCGGCTGTCTTCGAAAAGATAGATGCCCCATAACTGCTCGAATCTTTTCTGGCTCTTGTTGTGGATGGGCCAAAGGCGTTTGATCTCTACGCTTTCGAACAAAGAAGCAATGAATTCCGTTGGACAAACCGTACACGTAACCGAATGGATGGTCCTTAGGAACTCCTGTCTTTTTTTGCTCGTATCCAATCCGGAAAAATGGCTCAATACCCTTTTCTTCAGGTTTTTGGCCTTGCCCACATAGATCACTTTGCCCTTTACATCGTGAAAATAATAAACCCCCGGTTCTTTGGGGAGGTTTACCACCTGGTCTTCGGGCAGGTTAGCCGGCAATAACTGGCTGTGGTTCTCCTTTTTCAACATTTCCTTGATCAACCGCAGGCCGTTGTTCTGTAGTACCAGGTCCAGCACCTGCGATGTGGCCATCGCATCGCCCCCTGCCCTGTGGCGGTTTTCAATAGCTATACCCAGCTCGAGGCAGAGATGGCCCAGTCCGTATTTGCGATAACCAGGGAACACTTTCCGGCTTAAGCGGATGGTACACAACTTTGGCGTATTTAACTGAAATCCAGCCTGTTGCAAGTGATATTTTACAAAAGAAAAATCGAAGTTCACGTTGTGGGCCACAAAAACCCGGTCGTGCAGTAGGTTATAAATATAGGGTGCTACTTCCTCAAAAGAGGGTGCGGCAGCAGTCATGGTATCGGTGATACCGGTCATGTTGGCAATGAAAGCCGGGATGGGTTGCTGCGGGTTCACCAGGGTCTCATATTTTCCCTCCACTTCGGTGCCATTATGCAATACAATGGCGATCTCGGTAATCCCGTGTTGCTGGGGAAATCCGCCGGTGGTTTCTATGTCAACAATTGCAAATTGCATCTGCTTATAAAACTTGTAAATTCGGTAATAATGGCGTATCTTACAACTAAGATTTAAAACGCAAGCCTGGCATGAATTTCAGCCCCGGCACCCTCTATTAGCTTGCGACGTTTTCGATGTTATAACCTGTATCCTGTGACAGCCAACCCCCTGTCCATGTCTGAATGAAACACCATCAACAATCATTTTTAAAATTGTTTGTTATGGAAAAAGCTCGACACCACCATCATGTTCACTTATCAGCAGAACAGATCAGGAATGGCATCATTGTTATTGTAGTTGCTGTTACCGTGATACTGATTTCTTATTTTGAATTAAAAGGAAGACTGGGTTAATAACCAATCTATTCCTTCTGCCGGTCAGTGAGCCAGTCCGCGGATCCTTTCGCGGAGAAGGTAATGTATTCCCCCTGCCATGCTGAAAAATATTTCAGGCATCTGTGTAACTTTGTGCCCCAACAAACGTTTACTATTATTAAAAAAGTTTAACCTGGAAATCAGGAAACAGCGGTTAATTTTGAAGAAGAAATCGAGTACCATGAAATATTCCTTATTGGTTTGCTTATTGGTAGTTGGATTGATGGCCTGCTCCGGGGGTCGCAGCCGTCTCGAAGACCTCGGCAAAGAAGCTTGCAGAAAAGCTTCTTCCTGCTGCCAATCAATTCGGGTAACCAGAACGGTTACCACCGAAACCGATCCCGGTAATGAAACCCCTGCTGTTACTCCGGCAACGCTCGTGGAATGGAATCCCGAGATGCTTACCTGGTAATGTAATAGCCTTCCCCCCATCCCCCCATTTTTTATCACCTGTTGCCCTATTGCTGTTCTCCCCTTCAATCAAAATGAGGTGCCCGTATTTTCATTACTTTTGCACCCCTTATGTTAAGCAAGAATTTTATCCACGGAGAAGCAGAAGCCCTTTGGTATGATCATTGGCTGAAGAAAGGCTATTTCAGCAGCAAACCCGACAACAGGGAGGCATACACAGTGGTGATCCCGCCACCGAATGTAACCGGTGTGTTGCACATGGGACATTGCCTGAACAATACCATACAGGATATACTCGTACGTCGCGCCCGCATGCAGGGGAAAAATGCCTGCTGGGTTCCCGGAACCGATCATGCTTCCATTGCCACCGAAGCCAAAGTGGTGGCCATGCTGCGCGAAAGAGGCATTGCTAAATCCTCGATCAGCAGGGATGAATTTTTGAAATATGCCTGGGAATGGAAAGAGAAATACGGTGGTATCATTTTACAGCAGTTGAAGAAAATGGGATGCGGGCTCGATTGGGACCGTACTTCCTTCACCATGGATCCCGATTATTCCCGTTCTGTACTACAGGTCTTCATCGACCTTTATAAAAAAGGATATATCTATCGCGGCAAGCGTATGATCAATTGGGATGTGCGCGCTAAAACTGCGTTGAGTGATGAAGAAGTAATTTATAAAGAAGTACAGAGCAAGCTCTACCATGTACAGTATAAAATAGACGACGACAGCAATACCTATATTACCATTGCCACGGTGCGGCCCGAAACCATTCTGGGCGATACCGCTATCTGCGTGAACCCGCAGGATGAACGCTACAAGCACCTGCACGGTAAATACGCCATCGTTCCCCTCATTGGAAGGCGCATTCCCGTCATTGCAGATGATTATGTGACGATGGACTTTGGTACCGGCGCTTTGAAAGTAACGCCGGCGCATGATATGAACGATTATCAACTGGGGCAGAAATACAAGCTGGAGATCGTTGATACCATGAATGATGATGGTACGATGAGCGAAGCCGCGCAATTGTTCATTGGCGAAGACAGGCTTGATGTAAGGAAGAAGATCGTGCCGCAATTGGAAGCCGCCGGGCACCTGGTGAAGATCGAAGACTATACCAACCAGGTTGGCTTCAGCGAAAGAACCGATGCAGTAGTTGAACCGCGCCTGAGCCTGCAATGGTGGGTAAGCATGAAAAACATTTCCGTTCCTGCACTGGAAGCAGTGATGAATGAAGGCATTCACTTCCATCCTGCTAAATTCAAAAACCTCTACCGCCATTGGATGGAGAACATCAAAGACTGGTGCATCAGCCGGCAGCTTTGGTGGGGTCATCGTATCCCTGCATGGTATGCGCCCGATGGATCGTTTGTGGTGGCTATTTCGAGGGAAGAAGCTTTTGAACAGTTCAAGAGCGATCATGTAAAAGTCAGCATAGAAGAGATCAGGCAGGATGATGATTGCCTGGATACCTGGTTTTCGAGCTGGCTCTGGCCTTTTGAAGTGTTCAAAGGATTATCAAACCCCGGCAATGTTGAAGTAAAATATTATTACCCTACCAACACATTGGTTACTGCACCTGAGATCATTTTCTTCTGGGTGGCACGTATGATCATGGCGGGTTATGAATACATGGGCGAGAAGCCTTTCAAAGATGTTTATTTCACCGGTATCGTGCGTGATAAGCTGGGAAGGAAAATGAGCAAGAGCCTGGGCAACTCGCCTGATCTGATTGCATTGATTGATCAATACGGCGCCGATGCCGTTCGCTTCGGTATCATGATCGCCTCTCCTGCCGGCAATGATATTTTGTTTGATGAAAGCGCGCTGGAGCAAGGCCGCAACTTCAACAACAAAATATGGAATGCGTTGAAGCTGGTGAAAATGTGGGAAGGGCGCCAAGCACAAGCAACTGAAGATACTGCACACAACTTTGCACTTACCTGGTTTGAAAACAGGCTCAACCAGGTGAAAGCTGAAGTGAATGAACTGATGACCCAGTTCCGCCTGAGCGAAGCCCTGAAAACCCTTTACTCACTTATCTGGGATGATTTCTGTAGCTGGTATCTCGAATGGGTGAAGCCTGGTTTTGAACAACCTATCGATGCCGTAGTTTACGAAAAAACGGTTCAGTATTTTGAAGAACTGGTACAATTACTGCATCCGTTCATGCCTTTCATTACCGAAGAGATTTATCATCAGTTGAAAGAAAGAACCGATGATCTCTGCGTAAAACAATACAGCAAGCCCGCTGATGCCGATGCCCTGGTATTAAGTGAAGGCCAGCTCCTGAAACAGGTGATCTCTGCGCTACGTGATGCCCGGAACAAGAACCAGGTAAAACCCAAAGACAGCATCCAACTGCATATTCAAACAACCAATAAAGCAGGCTATGAAGCCATTGAAAATATATTGGCCAAGCAGGTGAATGCCGCCTCTGTTCAATACACTGCCGATGCTGTTGCCAACAGTATTGTAGTAGCCGTTGAAAAAGACCGGTTTTTCATTGAATCGGAAAAACAAATCGATGCTGATGCATTGAAAACCGAACTGCTGAAAGATCTCGAGTACCAGCAGAAGTTCCTGGAAAGTGTGGCGAAGAAACTCGACAATGAACGCTTTGTGCAAAATGCCAAACCCGAAGTGGTGGAGCTGGAAAGAAAAAAACAGGCCGATGCCCTTGCCAGGATCAAGACCATTGAAGAAAGCCTGCAACATCTTTAACAAGACCGAATGGCTTTGATGCATTAATATTACACCATGAAACAACCTTCTTTAATGATAAAAAGCATCTTACTGATCGTAGGATGTTTTTCTTTTATCCAGAGCTTTTCGCAGGCTTCCTGGGAAGTGGACATGCTGCGTAGCATCAATCACAATCCACCTTCGAGCGATTTATGGAAAGGCATTTCCAGCACTACCAAACCCCTGGCTATAGCAGCGCCGTTGGGAATGGCAGCGGTAGCCCTCTTCAATAAAGACAAACAATTGGCACAAAAGGCTTATGAAGTAGCCGGCAGCCTGGTGATCGCTACCATTGCCGCACAAGGACTCAAAGTTATTGTGAACAGGCCTCGCCCCTATGCTACTTATACTGGCATTTATCCCGACGTAGTGGAGACTGATAAATCTTTCCCATCCGGGCACGTATCAACCGCTTTCTCCAACGCCGCTTCGGTTTCCATTCAATGCAAAAAATGGTATGTAACTGTTCCGCTCTATGCATGGGCTACCGGCGTAGGCTATTCGCGTATGTATTTGGGACAACATTATCCTTCTGATGTGATTGCGGGAGCCGCAGTAGGTATTGGTAGCGCTTACCTGGCGCATTGGCTCAACCAGAAATTCTTCCAAAAAAAGAAATAAATTAGTGCATGAACAGCACATTACTGATACGGGAAGCCACACATGCTGATATCCCTGCTATTCGACAGATCGCCTTCGATACCTGGCCCTCTACTTATGGTTCCATCCTTTCACAGGAGCAGATAGATTATATGCTGACATGGATGTATTCATCCGAAACATTACAAAAGCAAATGCTGGAGGGGCATCAGTTTTATATAGCAGAGCTGGATCATGCAACACTGGGATTTGCGGGTGTTTCGAATGAAGGGAATGCCAAATTCAAACTGCACAAACTCTATGTGGTTCCCACCACACAAAAGACCGGCGCCGGCAAAGCGTTGCTGCAAAAAGTAATGGAGTTTGCCAGGAGCAATGGTGGCACGAAGCTGATATTGCAGGTGAACCGCCACAACAATGCAAAAGGCTTTTACGAAAAACAAGGATTCACTGTGTTGGATGAAGTGAAACTCGATGTCGGCAACGGTTTTTACATGGACGATTACATTATGCAGTATAATCTATAACTCCCCATCCGAGTTAAGCGTTAAGCGTTAAGCATTGTGCGTTGCGCGTTAAGCATTGTGCATTGCGCTTTAAGCATTCATCAATGCACCAGCACATGCGTTTGTTTGATGATCCCCATCACAAACACGCTTTGTACATGCCCGATATTCTCCGACAGGCTCAGCTTGTTCACATGAAAATCATAATAAGCATCCATGCTCTCTGCTACCACTTTGAGCATGAAATCAAATTCACCTGAAATATTGTAACACTCGATCACTTCATTCAGTTCCTGTACGAGTTTGATGAACCGCGCACCCGCGTTTTTATTGTGCTGTTTCAATGAAACATAACAGATCACCATCAATCCTTTCTTCACTTTGGAATGATCTACCAGGGTAGCGTATTGCCTGATCACGCCCGACTCTTCCATCCTTTTGATCCGTTCGTGCACAGGCGTAGTACTGAGGTGTACGGCATCGGCAATCTCCTTTACCGTAGCCCGGGCATTCTGTTGTAAAACCCGCAAAATGGCCAGGTCCTTTTCGTCGATGGAATGGCCGCTAGTGGATTCCTCTTTTTTTGCCAGTTTTGCCATGAATAACTATTATTTTATTCTTTTAAATGTACAATAAACAAGTATTTATCCCAAATAAAATTAAATAACTGGTATTTTATTCTACTATTTCTATTTTTGTGGTTCCTAAAAACAGATCTATGTCAACGCTTACCAAATCCATCGATTTTAGCCTGAAAAATAAAGTGGCTGATATCAGCCTGGCCAACTGGGGCCGTAAGGAAATCCGCCTGGCCGAAGCAGAAATGCCCGGTCTGATGAGCATCCGTGCAGAGTATGGCCCTTCACAGCCACTCAAAGGCGCCCGCATTGCCGGTTGCCTGCACATGACCATCCAAACAGCTGTGCTGATTGAAACACTGGTTGCCCTTGGCGCCGAAGTGAAATGGAGTTCTTGTAATATCTTCTCTACGCAAGACCATGCCGCTGCTGCTATTGCCGCTGCCGGCATTGGCGTATTTGCCTGGAAAGGCCAGTCACTGGAAGATGCCGACTGGTGTATTGAACAAACTTTATTCTTCGGTAGCGCCGAGCGTCCCCTGAACATGATCCTCGATGATGGTGGCGATTTAACCAATATAGTACTCGACAAATACCCCGAACTGGTGCAGCACATCAAAGGCTTGAGTGAAGAAACCACTACCGGTGTTCACCGGCTGTACGAGCGTATGGCCAAAGGCACACTGCCCATCCCCGCCATCAACGTAAACGACTCTGTTACCAAATCTAAATTCGATAACAAATACGGTTGCCAGGAATCACTGGTAGATGCGATCCGTCGCGCTACCGATGTAATGATGGCCGGTAAAGTAGCGGTAGTAGGTGGTTATGGTGATGTGGGTAAAGGTTCTGCGCAATCATTGCGCGGTGCGGGTTGCCGCGTGATCGTTACCGAGATCGATCCGATCTGCGCGCTGCAAGCTTCTATGGACGGCTTTGAAGTAAAACGCATGGTAGATGCAGTGAAAGAAGCTGATATTGTTGTAACCGCTTCCGGTTGCCGCGACTTGATCACTGAAAAGCATTTCCGTTCCATGAAAGACAAAGCGATCGTATGTAATATCGGTCACTTTGATATTGAAATTGACATGGCCTGGTTGAATAAAAACTATGGCAATACCAAAGACACCATCAAACCACAGGTTGACCTGTACAACATCGATGGTAAAGACGTGATTGTATTGGCTGAAGGCCGCCTGGTGAACCTGGGTTGCGCTACTGGTCACCCTTCCTTTGTGATGAGTAACTCTTTCTCTAACCAAACACTGGCCCAGATTGAGTTGTGGAACAACCACAAAAACTACGAGAACAAAGTGTATGTGTTGCCCAAACACCTGGATGAGAAAGTAGCCCGTTTGCACCTGGCCAAAGTAGGCGCTCAGCTGGATGAACTCTCCGACGAGCAGGCTGCTTACCTGGGCATACCACAGCATGGTCCGTTCAAAGCAGAACACTACAGGTATTAATACCTGATTTATATTGAAAGATTACTGCAAAGCCCAACCCATCGTGGTTGGGCTTTGTTTTTTATTTCATTACTTTCGTTTATATCCAACAGCTTACGCAAATAATTGGCTTGAAGAAAGAGATAACCCATATTGTCTGCTCTACCATCTTATTCTATTTCAGTTTTACGCTTTCTCTCTCCGCACAGACACAGGTACAACCTCCTGCACATCCCAAACCGCCCAGAGATATTACGCCCGTTTCTTCAAAAGCAGCAGCGCTTGCGTTCATGAAAAGTATGGACACTTTATCAGCAAGTAAATACTGGCCGCATGTAAGTCCCAATGAGTTCCTCGAAAATATGAACAACAATATCAATGAGCCGCTGCGCATCCACGAGGGCAACAATACCAATTTTTGTTCCTATGCGGCTTTGTCGTACCTGCCTTTGCATTTCGACCCATTGGGTTATGCAAAAAACATGGTCGATCTATACCGCAATGGCAAAGTACAATACGGCCGCGTACTGCTGACTCCATCTCCTGAAATCAAAGAAGCCGCAGGGCGACTGGCTTTCAAAGGAGAACTGGACATCCGGCCGGCCGACCAGATCTGGTTCCTTACCCTGGCCGATCATTTCAAGGGATATCTGAACTTCTTTGACCGGCATTTTGATATGGGTGATGAGAATGGTTTTTGGGCCGCTACCAATTTCAGTAAGTTCAACAGGATGATACGTGCATTGTTCAACTTTAAAGTAAAGGCCAAAGGCAGCGATCTCATCCGTATCCGCACAGATGATCTCTACACTTATCTCAAAGAAAAATTGCAAACCGGTACCGTGGCCCTGTTTGTGAATAACATGACTTTATACCAAAAAGACCACCGCGTTATCAAGCCAGGTATACCCACGCATTATATCATACTTGAGCAGATTGACGAGGTCAGCAATGGCATGATCAATATCACTTATTGGGATTATGGCGCCCTGAGCCTGCAACAGGTCACGCGCGCATTCCTGGAACGGCTGATATTCGGCGTTTCTCATTGTACACTAAAAAAATCAAGGAAGCATGCGCCCTAACTACCCACTCATATTACTATTGGGCTGCATGATCGTTGTATGCAGTTCCTGCTTTTCCAACAAGAAGCTGGCGGCCAATTATTATTATGAAAATGAAGCAGCTTTGAACGATATCGAACAATCGTACAGGGAATTATACAAATACAAACCCTTTTCTGTAGAATTCACCGACAGAGACCTGGATTATGTATCCATTACTTTCATTACCGAAAAATTGAAATACATATACGAGTTCGGATTCAATGAGCCGAGGTTGGCAGATTCTATCCAGCGCTTCCAAATGGATACGGCAACCGTACTGCCGCTCCTGCGAAAAATGCGTGAAATTCATTGTGTATGGATCAACAACCTCGACTATTATGTTGATGGTCAGAAAAAGAACATGACCTTCCTTTCCATGAAACCCATTTTATGGAAACTGCCGTTTACCAATAAGAAATACTATATTCTCACATTCTTCAACCAGCCCCAGTATTTCGACGGCGAAGGAAGGCTTCTGGCCAATCGGAAACAAAGGAGACTGCGACGCATCAACGATGACGTTTTCAAACGCATCAACGACAAAGTATGTTACGCGCTTTCAGAAAGGTTCAGATGAGTAAATACAATATCTTTGCGTTCAACATCGTTGATATACTATGAACCCAATGAAAACATTTTTGTATGCCGGTCTGGGCATTGCATTATTGGCAAGTTGCAAGAGCAAACCTTCATCTGACAAAGCCGCTGCCGATTCTGCGAAAACCGCTTCTGCCAAGATGATGCCCGGCAGTGTGATCAAGTACGACAGTTCTAAAAGATATATTT
>Ga0114932_10002243_pt1 | contig 20657 bp, 18 predicted proteins | sample 2SBtaG_2_FD_87286 | JGI IMG/M metagenome (GOLD analysis project Ga0114932, IMG submission 87286) | Deep subsurface microbial communities from Kolumbo volcano to uncover new lineages of life (NeLLi) - 2SBTROV12_ACTIVE470 metaG | ecosystem: Environmental > Aquatic > Marine > Volcanic ... | reverse complement strand
CAGACTGTTCCAGTATCGCACGGGTTTTACCCATGCGCCGCGCGATCTCGGCATCCGACAGATTATCCGCTTCGGCCGAAGAATTGACATTCATATAATTGGAATAGCGCACCAGACCAACGCCCCAGCACCCTGCATTCAGCGCCTCGCCCACACCTGAAACGGTGTCGTCACATTTCACCACTGACTTGACGTCCGAAATATTCATCAGATCAAGGTTTCTGAATACCATGTGCGGTGCGGGGCGGGCACCGTTGATCACCTCGTCACCGGCCACGGTCGCATCGGGCGTAAATCCCTGTTTGATGCAATCTTCAAGAAGCACATCGACCATTGAGCGCACGAAACCCGTGGAGGCCCCGATCTTTATCCCCTGCTTTTGAAAATTCACGCAGACGTCTTTGATACCGGGCAACAGTGTGGTGTATTCGCGCAGGCATTCAAGCTGCATCGGGACAAAATCGGCAAACATGGCGTCGACGTCAGACTGGTCCGGCGCGCGCCCCTTGATTTCGGTCCAACGCGCCGCAATGTCGGGGTCTTCGGTCAGTTTCTTGATGTGCAGGTCTTTGCGCAGACCCATGGGACCGCGCGCCTCTTCCATGGAAATATTGACGCCCTGTTTTTCAAAGACGGCCACGAAAACCACGGCGGGCGCGATCACATAGGCGTCGGCCAACGTGCCGCTCCAGTCCAGAACCAGCGCTTTGACGCCGCCGTGGTAGTTTCGCGTGTACGTGTATTCGGAAGATGTGGTCATGGTTTGCAGTCCTTTTCGATATTTGATTATTCTCTCAATGCGGCCGATGCAGCGCGCGTTGCGTCCGGTGGTGCAGCGTTATCAACGCCCATGTCGCCCAAGGCTGATTTTACCGCCTCAACCACGTTTATCATCACGTCCCTGTCGATTTGCCCGATACAGCCGATTCGAAAACTATCGGCGACGGTCAGTTTCCCCGGATAAATGATGAATCCGCGTGATTTCATCAACTCGTAAAAGCGCTGAAACGAAAAATTGGGGTGCGCGGGGTTAAAAAACGTCACGATGATCGGCGACAGCCAGCGCGATTTCAGCAGCGTTTCAAACCCAAGCGTTGCCATGCCGTCGACCAGCACGTCGCGGTTATCAGTGTAACGCGCCAACCGGCCTGTCTGCCCGCCCTCGACGTTGAATTCGCAAAGCGCCTGCAGCAGGGCGGCCACCACATGGGTCGGCGGCGTGAACCGCCATTGACCGGTTTTTTCCATGTGTGTCCACTGCGCGTGAACGTCCAGCGACAGCGAATGGCTTTGGCCTTTGGCGGCTTTCAGTGCGTCCCGGGTCGCAATGACAAAGCCAAACCCCGGCACGCCTTCCAGGCATTTATTGGCCGACGAGACCAGCGCATCAAACCGGATACCGTCCAGCGACAGCGCGCCAAAGGCGCTCATGTCGTCGATCAGCAGGCGACGACCGGCGCGCGCAGTGGCGTCGGAAATTTCGCGCAACGGGTTCAGAATGCCCGAGCTGGTCTCGCAATGCACCGCCACCACATGGGTGATGTCGGGGTTCTGGGCCAAATGGTCCGCGACCTCATCGCCGCGCGGCGGCAGGTAATCGCCTTTGTCAATCACGATCTGCGCGCGGTTCAGACAGGTCAGCGTGTCGGCGATGCGCTGACCGTAGGCGCCGTTTTTCAGTACCAGAACTTTGCCCGCAGGCGGCACGAAACTGCCCAACATCGCCTCGACCAGAAACGTGCCGCTGCCTTGCATTGGTACGCATTCCAGGTTTGCATTGTCAGGAACGATGTCCAGCAATTTATTGCGCAAGTCGGTGGTCATGGCGCGAAAATCGCCGTCCCATGATCCCCAGTCGCGCAGCATCGCGCGCTTGACTGTAATCGACGTGGTCAGCGGCCCGGGTGTCAACAGATAAGGTTCGCCCTGATCGGGTGCGGGCAAATGTTGGCGTGGTTCTGCGATCATGATGCGATTATTCCCAAGGCTCGTGCGGCGTGTATCCACGATTTCCTTTCATTTGAAAAATCGTACTTATGAATTGTTAAATAGATTTTTCTTATATATAGGCCTGCCATGCGACATGTCCAATTGCGCGCCTTTCACTACGTGGCCGTTTGCGGCGGGTTTTCCAAAGCCGCCGCGCACCTGAACCTGAGCCAACCGGCCATTTCAGATCAGGTCAGGCGGCTTGAAGACAGCTACGATATCCTGTTGTTCAAGCGTGACAAGCGCAACGTGGCGATCACCGATCAGGGCCGCAAACTGCTGGAAATCACCCACCGTCTTTTCGGGGTGGAAGCGCAGGCTTTTGAGATGTTGAATGAAAGCCGCACGTTTGGCGACGGCAATCTACGCATTATCGCCGATGCGGCACACCATATCACCGATATCCTGCGCCGCTTTCGCGCCCGTTACCCCGGCATTAACGTCGATATTCGCACCGGAAATACCGCCGAGGTCACAACTGCACTGAAAGCTTACGGGGCCGATATCGGAGTGCTGGGCGGCGTCCCGGCGCGCAAGGAATTGCTGGTCGTGCATCTTGGGGCCTCGCCGCTGGTGGCGTTTTGTGCCAAATCGTCACCTCACGCGCGCAACACCGGTTTCACCTATCAACAGCTTGCCACCTTGCCGCTGGTGTTTCGCGAAGCCGGGTCTAAAACCCGCCAGAAACTGGAAGACGCCGCATTGGCGGCGGGTGTGAAACTGCGCCCTGCAATCGTCGCCGAAGGCCGCGAAGCCCTGCGCGAGATCGTTGCCTCCAGCGGCGGTGTCGGCTTCGTGTCACTGGCCGAATACGGTCAGGACGCGCGGCTGGTGCGGATTGATTTGCCGCCCCCGGCCCCGCAAATGGAGGAGTCACTGGTGTGCCTGAAAGAACGCAGCGAACGGCGGCTGATCCGTACGTTTATGGAGCTGGCAAAAACGCCAGCCGATGTGGGCTAATATCGCTCGTCCGGCTGATCAATTTTCTGACGGGTAGGCTGCGCCGGATTTTTGCGCCGTCGCGGCGGCGGATGCGTGTCGGTGGGTCCATTTCCAGCCGTTTTCGCGCCGAACCAGACCGACGGTCCAGCGGATGGGAACAGACAGAGCGCCATCGTCTGTTTCAAGATGAATGGTCAGCGTCGCCGCGACAACTGCGGCGTCACCGGTTATTGTGACCTGCCGCCAGTGCCATTCAAACAGTTTCGCGGTTGCATCTTTGAAATTTCGATCGAACACATCCGCAATCGCTTCGCGTGTTTCGCATAACTCGTCAGCACCGGTCCCAATCATGGAAATATTGCTGCCATCGTCAAAAACCGCCATCAGGCCATCGATATCCTTGGCACAGTAAGTCGAGGCGTAATCTTCAAAAGTGGCGAGGATTTTTTCTTGATCGGTCATTCAACCATCCACCCGAATACATTCGTTCTTTGGATCGTACGGGCTGTCCACCGTCACCTCGGCGTCCCACAATTCGCGGAACATCCGTACTTTCAGTTTTTGGCCCGGCTCGGCCAGCTCAGGGGGCAGATAGCCCATGCCGATGGATTTGCCAAAGTGAACCGAATAACCGCCGCTGGTCAGGCGGCCGACTTTTTGACCCTCGTGCAACAAAGCTTCGCGACCCCAGGGGTCGGCGTCAGAGGGGCCGTCGATCAGCAGCGTGACGCATTTGAACCGCACGCCAAGCGCCTGCATGGCCTTCTTTCCGTTGAAATCCTTGGACAGATCAATAAAGCGCGGCAGATCGGCCTCCAGCGGCGTGGCGTCGCGGCCCAGTTCGGTGCCAAAGGCACGATATGATTTTTCCTGACGCAACCAGTTTTGCGCCCGCGCGCCCACCAGTTTCAGGTCGTGTTTTGCGCCCGCCCTGGTGATCAGATCGTAAAGATAATTCTGCATCTCGATCGGGTGGTGCAGTTCCCAGCCCAATTCGCCGGTATAAGCAACGCGAATGGCCTGCACGGGGCACATGCCAAGTTCGATGCTGCGCGCCGACAGCCACGCAAAGCGCTTGTTCGACAACGCGGTTTCGGGGTCAGCATCGTTGATGATCGCTTTGAGCACGTCGCGCGATTTTGGCCCGGCCAGCGCGAAAACGCCCCACTGCGTGGTGACGTTGTGAACCTCGATATAGCCGAATTCATCCGTCTTGTCTGCCGCCGCTTTGCGCAGGAAATCGCCGTCGTAATCGGTCAGCGCCCCGGACGAAACCAGATAATAACTGTCCTCGCCGTTGCGCACGATAGTATATTCGGTGCGCGTCGTGCCCGCACCCGTTAGCGCGTAAGTCAGGTTGATGCGACCGACGCGGGGCAATTTGTTGCAGGTGAACCAATCCAGAAACGCCGTCGCGCCCGGGCCTTTGACCACATGTTTTGTGAACGCCGTGGCGTCGATCATGCCGACGCCCTGCCGGATCGCGCGGGCCTCGTCCACGGCGTATTGCCACCAGCCGCCGCGCCGGAACGACCGGCTATCGTGGTCAAAGCTATCGGGGGCGCCTGAGGGGCCAAAATAATTCGGGCGCTCCCAACCGTTGACAAAACCAAACTGCGCGCCCGCCGCTTTTTGGCGGTCATAAGCGGGTGAGGTACGCAGGGGACGCGCGGCGGGGCGCTCTTCGTCCGGGTGGTGCAGAATATAAACGTGGTCGTAACATTCCTCGTTTTTGCGGGCAGCATATTCCGTCGTCATCCAGCCCGAGTAGCGTTTGGGATCAAGGCTGGCCATGTCGATCTCGGCTTCGCCTTCCACCATCATCTGAGCCATGTAATAGCCAACGCCACCGGCTGCTGTGATGCCAAAGGAAAACCCTTCCGCCAGCCACATATTGCGCAGGCCCGGCGCAGGGCCGACCAGCGGGTTGCCGTCCGGTGTGTAACAGATCGGACCGTTAAAATCGTCCTTCAACCCGCTGTCCTCGCACGACGGAATACGGTGGATCATCGCCATGTACTGGCTTTCGATCCGTTCCAGATCAAGCGGGAACAGATCGGCGCGAAAGCTGTCGGGCACGCCGTGTTCAAACCGTGCGGGCGCATTTTTCTCGTAAGTTCCCAAAATCCAGCCGCCGCGTTCTTCACGCACATAAGATTGCGCGTCGGCGTCACGGATCACCGGATGTTCGGGATGAACCTTGCGCCAGTCCACCAATGCCGGGTCTTTGTCGGTGACGATGAAGGTGTGCTCCACCGGAATGGCCGGCATTTTGATGCCCAGCAAATTGGCCGTGCGCTGGGCGTGGTTGCCAGTCGCCGTCACCACATGTTCTGCACGCAGTTCGAAAGTCTCTTCCGAGGCCACCAGGTTGCCGCCTTTTTCCACCATGACCGAACCGCGCACGATCCATTCGGCGCCGGTCCATTCATAGCTGTCCACCTGCCGCTTGCGGACGATTTCGACACCGCGTTGGCGTGCACCTTTGGCCATCGCCATGGTCACGTCGGCCGGGTTGATATAGCCGTCAGTGGGATGATAAATTGCGCCTTCCAGATCTTCGGTACGGATCAGGGGCCAGCGGTCTTTGATCTGCGCGGGTGTCAGCCACTCAAACGGCACCCCCACGGTTTCTGCGGTGGACGCATAAAGCATGTATTCGTCCATCCGCGCCTTTGACTGGGCCATGCGCAGATTGCCAACCACAGAAAATCCGGCGTTCAGACCGGTTTCCTCTTCCAGCGTTTTATAGAATTTTACTGAATAATCATGAATATGCGTGGTGGCATAGCCCATGTTGAACAGCGGCAGTAATCCGGCGGCGTGCCATGTGGAGCCCGAGGTCAGTTCGTCGCGTTCCAACAGAACCACATCATCCCAGCCTGCCTTGGCCAGATGATAGGCGATCCCCGCGCCAACGGCTCCGCCCCCGACAATACAGGCTTTGACATGGGTCTTCATGATGGGCGCTCCGGCTGTTCACTAATATGGGGGTAAATATCGCTGCGCGGTGATCAGGTCCATATGGACTCGACACCAAGTCTGGCGAAAACGACATGCATGGCGTGTGCCTGCCAGCAACTGTATATATCCAACCGCTGACGGTTGTGCCGCGCTTTTTTTACGACGGCTGTTTGAAGCTACGGTTGCTAAGACTGGCTGTCCACGGCCACACCGATCACGAACAACACCGAATAATCCTGCTTCTGACAGCCCTGCACTTCGGGCATGGCGGTGCCCGTGGCGATGGGAAAGGCCGGTTGGATGGCGTTGGCGGGCGAACACAGCGTTCCGGATTTGAGCGGCTTAAATCTGGACGAGCGGCACGGCAAATGCGTGACGTCATAAAGCCGCGCGTCATCAGACAGTTCCCAGCGTCGCTCGCCGTTTTCGTCGCTTTCGTAAATCGTCAGCACAGCGATTGTCTCTCGATTGCCGGTGACCAGATATTTCCCCGGCTGCAAGGGAAACACCGGTTTTTCCATGATCAATCCATTTTCGTCCAGCCACCAGTCGTTTGGATCGAACGTCCATCCTGTTGGCGCTGTGCCACCTGTGGCTTTCAGAATATTGTAATACCGCAACCAGACACCCCGTGGGCCCGGATCGACGTCCCACAGGCCCCAGGTTTGCGCGCCCTGACCGGCGTTTGCTGTGGGCTCGCCAAGCGCAGCGATGAACTGCACCGGGATTCGGCGAAACTGCGTGTCCGCTGCGATTGCCGCCTGTGCGACAACCAGCAGTCCGAAAGCCAGTCCCAAAATGCGGGAAATCGATTTGGTGGCGCGGAATATGCCCATTTCACCGACCTTTCTGATTCAATCTGGCAGCGCAAGCGACCCCAGTTTACTGCGCGCACGCAAAAACGCAAATGTGCTGCGATTTGGGTTGAAATTTTAACAACGCGGTATGATCTTTGATCAAAGCAATATTTCACCACGGGCGCCACATCATGACCGACAACCCTTTCTTTGCCTCGTGGACTTCGGCCTTTGAAATTCCGCCGTTTGCGCGCATCAGTGACAACGATTTTGAACCCGCATTTGAAGCGGCCTTTAAAAAATCGCGCGCAGAAATAAACGCGATTGCTGACGACGCCGCGCCCCCCACATTTGACAATACTATCGGTGCGCTGGAACGCGCCGACGGTTTGATGGACAAAGTCGCGGGCGTGTTTTTCAACCTGACCGGCAGTAATTCCAATCCCAAACTTGAAGCGCTGCAGCGCGATTTGTCGCCCAAATTCGCCGCGTTCAATTCCGAAACCATGATGAACGCGGCGTTGTTTGAACGCATCGAGACGCTGCATTCAAGCCTCGACAAAAGCGAATTTTCGGACGAACAAAAACGTGTGCTGTTTCTTTACCACCGCACGTTCGTGCGTGCAGGGGCGGCCTTAAAGCGTGCCTCCAAAGACCGGCTTGCTGCGGTGACGAAACGTCTGGCGGTGTTGGGCACGGCGTTTTCGCAAAACCTGTTGGCGGATGAGCGCGACTGGTTCATGGAACTCGGCGATGGTGATCTGGAAGGTCTGCCGGATTTTCTTTTGGCCGCTGCCAAAGAAGCCGCCAAAGAGCGCGGTCTTACCGGCTACGCGATCACCCTGTCGCGTTCGCTCATAGTGCCTTTCCTGCAGTTTTCGACCCGTCGCGACCTACGGCAAACCGCTTACGCAGCTTGGGGCAAACGCGGCGCAAACGACGGCAAGACCGACAACAGGGCCATTGTCTCCGAAACGCTGGCGCTGCGCCAGGAGCGCGCCAAGCTTTTGGGTTTTGACACCTTTTCAGATTTCAAACTGGCCACCGAAATGGCAAAAACACCGGCGCGCGCCCGCGATTTGCTGATGGCGGTCTGGGAACCGGCCAGGCAGCAGGCCAATCGCGACGCCGGATTTCTGGCCGCGATGATGCAAGACGACGGCATCAACGACGATCTGCAGCCGTGGGACTGGCGGTATTATGCGCAAAAACGCCGAGTGGCCGAGCATGACCTGGATGAAGCCGAACTCAAACCGTATTTCCAGCTAGACAATATGATCAACGCGGCGTTCGACTGCGCCAATCGTCTGTTCGGCCTTTCGTTCAAGCCCTTAGACGTACCACTTTACCACGAAGATGCGCGCGCTTGGGAAGTCACAAAAGACGGCCAACATCTGGCGGTTTTTATCGGCGATTACTTTGCCCGGTCGTCAAAACGCTCGGGTGCGTGGTGTTCGCGATTTCGCGGCCAGTCGCGTGTGGACGGCGACGTGCGGCCAATCACCGTCAATGTTTGCAATTTCGCCAAGGCCCCGGCGGGTGAGCCGTGCCTTCTGACCTTTGACGATGCGCGCACGTTGTTTCACGAATTTGGCCATGCGCTGCATTCGATGATGTCCGATGTCACCTACCCGATGATCGCCGGTACATCTGTGGCGCGCGACTTTGTCGAACTGCCCAGCCAGCTTTTCGAGCATTGGCTCGAGGTGCCCGAGGTGCTTGAAAAATATGCTGTCCATGCCAAAACCGGCGACGCCATTCCGGCGGCATTGCTGGAACGTTTGCTGGCGGCAACCAATTTTGATCAGGGCTTTGCCACGGTGGAATTCACCGCCAGCGCGCTTGTTGATCTGGCGTTCCACGACGGGCCTGCACCCAAAGACCCCATGGCGAAACAGGCACAGGTGTTGGGCGCGCTGGGCATGCCCGAGGCCATTGCCATGCGCCACGCCACGCCACATTTTGCGCATGTATTTTCCGGCGACGGTTATTCGTCCGGTTATTATTCCTACATGTGGTCCGAAGTGATGGACGCCGATGCTTTTGCCGCATTTGAAGAGACCGGAGACGCCTTTGATCCGGAGACCGCCAAGCGATTGGCAGACAGTATTTATTCTGCCGGGGGATCGCAGGAGGCCGAGGCATTATACACGGCGTTCAGGGGCCGCCTGCCGGGGGTAGATGCCCTGCTGAAAGGCCGTGGACTAGTGTGACCGCGACACCACGATAGTTTTGATATTCGATCCAAATACCCTGTGCTATCGATATTGTTTACGTATTAAAAACAATTGTTTATCGCCAAATTCAGACGTGTTGTAAAATAAGGACAACTGGCAACCAAAAGACCTGAAACTACGCGTACGCCGGGCAATTTCATTGAGCCCGAAAATATGGGCCGATACGTTGGCTTTGTATCAAGACGGCGCTGGCCAACAGGTCCAAAGAATACCGTCACATATAAAATTGGGGGAGACGACCAGACACACCGTTGAGGGGAAGTTGATCTTGGTCGCCATGTTTTACAGATTTATCACCATTTTGTGCGGGCTGATCGTCGGATTGCACATCCCACTTGTTGCGCGCGCGGCCGACTACGTGGTCAGCGGCGACACCACGACGACAAATGACGGGCAATTCCTGCTGGACGGCGACACAATTACCGTGAATTCCAATGTCAGCGTCGACGTCACCGGCACGACCGGTGCCAGCGCAATTTCGTCCAGTTCTTTTGGCGTCGTTGCCACCAACAACGGAACCTTGCGCGCCGGCGAATTCGGCACCGGCATTACGCTGTTTACGCGTTCGACGGCATTGAATTTCGGATCGATCGTCACCACCAGCACCGGCAGCTACGGTATCTTCATGATCGGCGACGACAATACGGTTTTTTCAACCGGTTCCATCGCGACATCCGGCGACGCGGCGCACGGCATTGTGCTTGATGGCCCGGGCGCGGATGTGACCGTCACCGGTACGATAGACGTGACCGGGGTGGGGGCGGTTGGTGTGCAGTTTGGCGGTTTCGGACAGGATTTCGGCGGTAACAATTTCACCACCTCGGGGCGCATCACATCGACCAACGGCGACGCATTTCGTTTCGACATTGGTGATGGAACCGTCACGATCAATGCGCCCGCATTTTTCGAAGGCCGCATGGTTCTGGGCGATGACATCACCGGCACTTTTAACCTTGGGGCCAGCCAGTCGAACCACTGGGTCTTTGACGGGATCAGCTGGCTGGGCACGCCGACCGTGAACGGAGATGTACCTTTTGTGCTTCTGGGCAACACGATTGCCACGGTGGATCCCACGCAATTCGTGGCGTCATACAGCGCGCAGGCGCAGGAAAACGAAGCCGTCAACACGTTAATCGGCAACCGTCTGGCTCTGTTCAATCACGCCGGTGGTGGCAACGTCACCGCATCGACCAAATACAAATCCGATCCTGTCTTCGCACCGCCAATAGAGCCACCGGCCAAATCAGCGTTCTGGATCAGCGCCATGGGTCTGGGGGCGCGCCACGCCTCAATGGGCAGTTTTTTGGGTTACGGGCTGGGGTTTGGCGCAGTGGCCGCCGGTGCGGATAAAGCGTTCAATAATAATCTGTTACTGGGTTTGACCGCCGGGTTCAGTCAAGCCAAGTATGCTACCGGCGCGCGGTTTTCGCGTTCGCAGGATATTTCCGGTGAGGGCGGATTTTTCGGGTTATATGGCACACGTAACTTTGGCAAAGCCTATTTGAATTTCTCGCTTGTAGCTGGATTTCGCGGCCACAGCTCCCGAAGGTTCATCAATAACAATCTGGTTGCGGGCGGTATCGACATCGCGGTGGCATCCTACAACAGCCGCTATGTTTCCCCGGCGCTTACACTGGGGCGCGCCTATAAAATTGGGTCCAACTTTACCATCACGCCGTCAGCGCGATTGAGCCATGCCTCCACGTGGATCGACGGTTATTCCGAAACCGGCGCGGCTGCTGCGCTTACGGTTGATGCGCGGCGACTCAACATGATCGAAGCCCGCGCCCAGATCAAGGCGGCGGCGCACTTCAACGGCACAAAGTTAACGTCGACTTTGGGCATCCTCGGCCGGTCGTCTTTTGGAGGCGACTCGATCACCGGCACATTGCTGGCGGCGCCGTTGAGTTACGCCACCGGCACGGGCGCTGACGCCACTGCAGCTTACGCGTCGCTCGGTATTGAACAGCATTTCGCAAGAAATTTTTGGGGCGCTGTGTCAGCTGAAACCGTTGTCGGCCGCGCCGGCATTGTGATTGCCAAGGCCAAAGCCTCGCTGACGTTGGATTTCTGAAACCCGCAACTGCACAAAACCCTATGGTTTTGGCGTGACTGCAATCATAAAAATCCCCGGTACGTTCTCGTTTGGTCTGGTGCTGTAGAACGACAACAGATCCAGCCTGCCGTCGTTATCGCTGTTGTGTTCAAACCGGAGTCGCAGGGCCAGTGTTTTCTTGCCCTGAGACAGCGCTCTGCTCAATGATGGCGCGAGGTCACAGCCGAATTCGCCGTTTGTGCGCCGCGTCAACACGCAGGCAGCCGCGCCGCGCGGGGTATTCCACAGACCCGAGGAAAACCTTGGGTAAGTGACGTTATCTACCAGAATACTGCCCAATGAATTCAGTGGTCGACTTCTGATATGGGCGAATTTCGAAGATAAAACCGCCGTGTTTATCCGAATTCCGGCGGGCAATTTGCTGAGATCAAAGTGCAGGAACATTTGCAGCCCCGCACCCGCCGGAAACCCCGCATTCAGATTGTCACCGATAAACAGGCCGACACCCTGACCCTGAAAGGTGGTCGGCGTGTGCCCTTCAAGGTCCTGTCGACCCGCATTTTTCAAAATGATTGGACCGGCGCTATCCGACGATTGCGCTTGCGCCGGTTCGGGCATACCAAACGCGGCGATAAGCCCGCCGAAAATCGCGCAGAATAATCCGACGTTCGCATTTTTCATAACCACGCCTAACACATGGCAGTTATGTCCAAAAGGCGGGCTCACGATCTGTTCAACAGATTTTAACGTCCGGTCTGTCGCTGCGGCGACACAAGTGGTTATTGACGCCGGATCGACGCCTCAGTCGCGCAATTCCCCTGCGGCGACTCCCCAAAGTGCGGATTTCAGGACCCAGCCCTTGTAGCCGCCTGCCTTGATCTTGCACCAGTCGCGCTGGCACGCTCCCAATACTGCGACCACACCCTGTTCGGCGTAGGCGTTGGGTAATGCCGCGGCGTCGGGACGCGACCGCATGGCCATATAGTCTTTGATGACGATTACAGTCCGCACACCCGACAACAACGAGTAATGAATCCAGCCGCCTGCGCCGTCGATGTCGCGCACACGTCGCCAGTGGCCAAACTCAGCCGTGATTTGCAGTGGCATGTTCTGGCGTTTGAACACCCAATCCACGCGCTGCGTCAGACTGGGGCCACGGCGGACATTGCCTTTGTCGGTCTTCATGGAGACATATCTGGGAACGGGAAGATTTGTGACCGCGCCGCGCACCACGTCCGGCGAGACGGCCTGTTTGCCGGCACATGACGGTACCGCCCACAACAGGGTCAAAGCCGCCAGAATGCGCACACACCAGTTCGCCAGTTTAGTCATGAAGGCCCTGCCCGGTCCTCTGGATATTTTTAGGGTTGCTTTCAGCGTTTTCGCCTTGCCCCTTTAGCCCTATCTTTGCCACTATGCTTTCAGGATTTCCAGTAAAGGCGTGGGTGCGATGACCGAAAGCAAACTATGTGTTGTCGTTACGCGACGGTTGCCCGGACCGGTCGAAAAAAGGTTGAAAGAACTTTTCGACGTGCGTTTGAACGAAACCGACGAGCCCCTAAGCCGGGACGCATTGGTTGCGGCGATGAAATCCGCCGACGTTCTGGTGCCGACGCTGAACGACACGATCGACCAAAGCCTGTTGTCGCAGGCGGGCAGTCGGCTGCGACTGATCGCCAATTACGGGTCGGGGTTCGATCATATCGACGTGCAAACCGCGCGGCAACGCGGCATTCTGGTGTCCAACACGCCGGGTGTTCTGACCGACGATACCGCCGATATGACGCTGGCATTGATCCTGACGGTGATGCGGCGGTTCCGCGAGGGTTCCAATCTGATGCAATCGGGGGACTGGACCGGCTGGTCGCCCTCGGCGCTATTGGGCGCGCGGCTGGGCGGCAAACGGCTGGGAATTCTGGGAATGGGACGTATCGGGACGGCGGTGGCGCGGCGGGCCAGGCCTTTTGGCATGGAAATCCACTACCATAACCGCAAACGCATCCACCCCGACACCGAGGCTGATCTGGAAGCGACCTATTGGCAAAGTCTTGACCAGATGTTGTCACGGGTCGACATCCTGTCGATCAACTGCCCGCACACACCGTCAACCTTTCATCTGCTCAATGCGCGGCGTTTGAAACTGATGAAACCCAGCGCTTTTGTCGTCAACACGTCGCGTGGCGAGATCATCGACGAAAACGCGTTCACACGCATGCTACGCGCCGGTGAACTGGCGGGCGCGGGGCTGGACGTGTTCGAAAAGGGCCACGAAATCAACCCGCGTCTGCGCGGTTTAGACAACGTGATGCTGTTGCCGCACATGGGATCGGCCACCGACGAGGGGCGTCTGGAAATGGGCGAAAAGGTCATCATCAACATCAAGACCTTCGCCGACGGGCACCGCCCGCCGGATCAGGTGGTTCCGGCGATGTTGTAGGGGATCGCTCAGAATATTCCCTGGGCGATAACCATGATGACAAAGGCCGTGACCCAATAGCCGACGTTTACCAGAATGCCGCGCGACGGTACTTTTGCCATATGCGCCCCCGCGTCGTAAAACAGCGTGAACCCAAGAAGGGCCAGTATGGCAGTTGCCAGTGCGTTGGAAACGGCTGTCACGCCGACGAACCAGCTGACCAGAAACAGGGCAATAACCTGTAAAATCATGGCACGAACCGGGACCGAGGCCGCGGTACCGATCTCGACATTATGCGCCTTGGCCCACGTGTTGCCGAAAACCTTTGGTGCGTACCAAATCCAGCCCCAGACAAAAGCAGCGACCGCCCCTACCAGAACACCTGTCCAGCTTACGCCATTGGTAAGTTCTTCCATGATCGTTTTCCCCCGATTCAAATTCCCGGCGTGATCGCCGGAGTGTCAATCTCATAACCAAAATGTTAATCAAAAGTCAAACTGAACGTCATTCGGCTTGGTGTTTCACACCGCAAACCGCGCAGGTTTCGCTTCGTGCCAGGGTCACTTTCCGGTTTTCAGAAAATAAGGCATCGAAAATCAGCATCTGCCCTTGCAATGGCTGCCCCGCCCCGCTCAGCCACTTGATCGCTTCGACAGCCATCATGGACCCCAGAACCCCGGGAAGCGCGCCCATGACACCGGCCTCGGCGCAGCTTGGCGCCAGCCCCTCGGCCGGGATTTCAGGAAACACACAGGCGTAGCACGGCCCGCCGGTCGTTGGATGATAAAGGCTGATCTGCCCTTCCCACTGGCTGATCGCCGCTGAAACCAGAGGAACGCCCAGCGCAACGCAGGTGGCATTAACAAGGTAGCGCGTCGCGAAGTTGTCCGATCCGTCGAGCACCAGATCGAAATCACCAATCAAATCGCTGGCTGTGTCCGCATCGAGACGGCGGTTGTAGGGCAAGATTTTGACGTTGGGATTGAGCGCCCGTAACGCGTGTTGCGCGCTGAACACCTTGGGCTTTCCGATATCTGCATCGCTGTGCAAAACCTGCCGCTGCAAGTTGGACAGGCTGACCGTGTCGTCGTCTACCACACCGATTGTGCCGACACCGGCAGCGGCCAGATACAAAAGTGCGGGCGACCCCAACCCCCCCGCGCCGACGAGCAGCACCCGCGCGTTGCGCAGTTTCATCTGACCTGGGCCACCGATTTCACGCAACACGATGTGGCGGGCGTAGCGCTCCAGTTCTTGGGGTGACATGGTATCGGGTTGCGGCGGATTTGCGGTGTCAGCGCGCCGTGCTGCGGCTTTCCTTAGTCGGTTCAGACCCAGAACGTAAAGCCCGACAATCGCGGCAATTGCCAGAACGATCACCCAGACCGCGACGGACCCGCCCGTAGCCTCGCGCAGGCCGTGTCCCTGTGGCAAGGTCAGCTGAATGGCCAGAACGGCGGCCAAAATGATCCCGATCAGCGCGATCTGCAGCGCGCGACCGTATCCAAAGACGCGCCCGCCCAAAAGCACCAGCACGATCAACCCGAACACTATGGTCATTAGCCGACTCCGGTCGAGCCAAACCCGCCCTGCCCGCGATTGGTTGCGGTCAGTTCATCGGCAGCGTTGATCACCGCGCGGGTGACTCGTGCCAAGACCATTTGCGCAATGCGATCGCCGTGGCAAACTGTAAAGTCCCTGTCGCCAAGATTGATCAGGATAATACCGATCTCGCCCCGATAATCGCCGTCGATGGTTCCCGGTGCGTTGGCCAAAGTGACACCGTGTTTCAGCGCCAGACCAGAGCGAGCCCGGATTTGCGCTTCGTGACCCGGAGGGATTTCCAAGTGCAGCCCCGTTGGCACCAGACACCGTGCAAACGGGGCCAGACACACGCCGGTTTCCCGCTGATCAGGCGGAAAGTTGGCGCGCAGATCAGCCCCGGCCGCACCGGCGGATTCGTACCGGGGAAGCGCAACCGATCTGTCTGCCAATGCCGCGTAGTGCACCTTGATCGTCGGCTTCACGTCACGCACCCCCCAGCGCGGCCGCCAGTTTTTCAGCCAACCGGCGCGCCACCTGATCCTTGGTCATGCGGGGCCACGGATCCACACCGCCCGCGGTGATCAGCGTCACGGCATTGTCCGTGCCACCCATGTTGCCGGTTTCCTCGCGCACGTCGTTGGCCACGATCCAGTCGCAGCCCTTGCGTGCCCGTTTTGCCGTGGCGTTGGCAACCACATCGTCGGTTTCCGCCGCAAAGCCGATCACAAGTTTGGGACGGTTGATTTTTGCCTGTGCGGTGGCGGCCAGAATGTCGGTATTTTCGACAAATTTCAGTTCGGGGGCCGTACCGACTTTGGTTTTTTTGGTTTTGGATGTTGCGGGATTGGCAATTTTCCAGTCGGCCACTGCCGCCGCGAAAACAGCCGCATCCGCCGGCAGCGCATCCTTGACCGCACGGGCCATCTGATCTGCGGTATTCACGCGCACAACCTGCACCCCCGCTGGCGGCGGTGTAACCGCCGGTCCGGTGATAAACACAACGTCACCGCCCATGGCGCTGAGCGCGCGCGCGATGGCAGCACCCTGCCGCCCCGATGAGCGATTGGCGATATAGCGCACCGGATCGATCGGCTCGTGTGTTGGGCCGGATGTGACCAGAATGCGCCGCCCCTTTAACGGCCCATTGGCCAGAACGCCTGCCACGGCTTCGGCGATTTCCTTGGGTTCCGCCATGCGGCCAAAGCCAAATTCGCCGCAGGCCATTTCGCCTTCGACGGGGCCGACACCATGCACACCGTCACTACGTAAAATTGCCAGATTGCGCCGGGTCGCCGCGTGTTCCCACATGCGTACATTCATGGCGGGTGCAATCAGGACAGGCTTGTCGGTCGCCATCAAAACAGTCGACGCCAGATCATTGGCCAGCCCGCCCGCCATCTTGGCCATCAGATCGGCGGTGGCCGGGGCCACAACGATAATATCGGCGGCGCGCGACAATTCGATATGTCCCATTTCGGCCTCGTCGTTGAGGTCGAACAAATCGCTGAAAACTTTGCTGTTGGCCAGCGCACCGACCGATAGCGGCGTTACAAACTGTGCGGCGGCGGCGGTCAGAACCGGCGTCACATCCGCACCCTGCGCGCGCAACAGCCGGATCAACTGCAGGCTTTTGAATGCAGCGATTCCGCCCCCAATGATCAGCAATATATGTTTGCCCGACAGCATAGGTGTGCCTTTATGCGATGGATAAATATCCGAATCTAAACGTTTTTACGCCTGCTTTGCATTGTTTTCAAGCGGTCACACCGCTTACTTGAACGCCGCACAGGGGTCTTCGCGCGGCGTAGGCGCCGTTACCAGAAAATAGTCAAACGGCGTGTCCACGACTTTGTCGTAGCTTTCCAGTTGTGCCAGGGCCGTGACGCGCAATCCCGACCTTGCCACATTCAAAGCTGCGGGCACACCCCAGTCACGCCGCGTATGGCCGTTGCCCGTGATCAAAACAACGGGTCCACCGTGTTCGTCCAGCGCTTTTAGGACTGCGCGTGCCAGATTGGCGTCGCGCAACCGCTGCGCCTGAACCATCCCGGCAAGCAGGTTTTCCGGTAGTGCGTTGCAGTGGGCCTCGCGCTGGTTGTTTTCCCGCAGGGCCTGTTCGTCGTCGTTCAGCGCCGCGATCAATCCAAATTCACCGGCCGCGTCGCCGAATACGCCCGCTGCGCCCTCGGTCACAGCGCGGCGCACCAGACCCCGTTCCAGCCCTCCACCGTAAATTGGTGCGGGCGAGGCGGCAATAATCTGATAGTATTGATCAAAATCGCCCCACCCTTTGACATTCCACGAGATATCGTCTGCCAGAGCGTTGTCGTCGTTGCGGTTGTGGATGCCGATTTTGGCGGCCTGCATCGCGGTCAGCATTTCAAACACTACGGCGGTTGGCGCGATGGCCCGCACGGCATCGGCCTGATTTGCGTGGTGGACGGGGTTGTCGTGTACCTCACCCAGAATAACGACGTCAGCTTCGGGCAAGTTGCGCAGAAAAGCCGTGTCAATTTCACCGGCGTGCGTCGACACGCCCGCGAACATCATTGCGAAAACAAAAAATCTAAACATACGCGTGCATAAACCAAATCCCGTGCGCCGTAAGAAAATGTTGCGTGATCGCGGCTTTTTCTTTGGTGAGCGCCCTGTTATCACTGCGCGCGTTCACTTGCGAAACCGTGGTCAAATGTCTGAATTTCCCAAACTGACCCTTGTGCTTGGCGGTACATCTTCGGGCAAATCTGCCTTTGCCGAAACTCTTGCCGTGGACTCGGGTCTGCCAAAAACCTATCTGGCGACGGCAATCGCCGAGGGCGCCGAGATGCAGGCCAAAATCGCCCGCCATAAGGCGCGCCGCGACGCTGGCTGGCGCACCGTCGAGGCACAGCTTGATCTGTGTAAGCCGCTGCAAAATGCTGTGCGCGGGCAGGTTATTCTGCTGGATTGCGTTAGCGTATGGCTGGCCAATCAGATGGCTCGGACGCCAACAATCGCCGGAGCGACCGACAATCTGTGCACAGAACTGTCGCGTTGTGAGGCGCGGGTTATCGTCGTGTCCAACGATGTATCAGGCTCGCTCGTCCCGACCAACGAAATTGCGCGCGATTTTCAACGGGCGCTGGGTGAACTCAATCAAAGGTTGGCAATTCAATGCGATGTGGTTGTCAGCATTACCGCTGGTCTGCCCATGGTGCTGAAGGGCCAGCTGCCGGACTATGCACCGTGACGTGCTGGTGGTGGGTGCGCCACGGCCCGACGCACGCCAAGGCCTTTGTCGGTCACAGCGATGTGGCGGCTGATCTGTCTGATGCGGCTTTGCTGGACCGCATTGACGCGTTCTTGCCACGGGACGCACTTGTGGTTTCTTCGGACCTGACCCGCGCCCACGCTACGGCGGATGCCATCGGTGGTAGCCGCAAGCGCCTGTCCGCTGTACCCGCGCTGCGTGAAACAAATTTCGGCGCGTGGGAGATGCAAACGTTCGCGGACGTTGGCCGAACCCATCCCGATCTGTCGCGGCAGTATTTTGAAACGCCGGGCGACGTAAAAGCCCCCGATGGCGAAAGCTGGAATGATGTGGCCGCGCGTGTCGGCGCTTTTGTTGACGACCTGAACGATACCAGGCCACTGAACGTCGTCGCAGTGGCCCACTTTGGCGTGATCTTGTCGCAGGTTCAAAGGGCGGCGGGAATGACGCCGCGCGCGGCGCTGGCGTTCAATATCGACAATTTGTCGATCACCCGGCTGGATTTCAATGCGCCCGACTGGTCTGTCAGGTTTGTCAATCACACTATGTGATGTCCTGCCCCACGCAATTTGATTGGTGGCTGCACGTCAAACGCTGTATTCAAGCATTATGACGTATGAACTGGCCATCGGTGATCGCACCTATTCCAGCTGGTCGCTGCGCGGCTGGTTGCTGTTGGAAAAATTTAACCTGCCGTTCAGGGAACGCCGCGCGCGTCTGTACCTGCCGGAATTTGACGCCCTATTGGCCGAATTCGCACCGGCGACTTTGGTGCCCGCCATGCGCTTACCGTCGGGGTTTGTAGTTTCCGATACCCTAGCCATTGCCGAGACGTTGAACGAACGCCATCCCGAGGCGCAGATGTGGCCCGGGGACGCCGATCATCGGGCGTTTGCGCGGTCCATTGTCGCCGAAATGCACGCGGGATTTAGCGCGGTACGCGCCGAATGTCCGATGAACCTGCGCTGTGCTTACACCGGGTTTGAACCCGGCGATGCTGTGCTGAAAGATTTGAAACGCGCCGCGCTATTGTGGGAGACCGCCATTGATCGCGCAAACGCCAGGGGACCGTGGCTTTTTGGGACTTACAGCATTGCCGACGCTTTTTTCGCGCCCTTTGCTGCGCGGATCGCCAGCTACGATCTGCCCGTGACCGGGCGCGCGCGGGCCTATGTCGACAGCCACCTTGCGGATCCGGCGTTCCGCCGCTGGCGCGCCATGGGGCTGGCGCAGAATTACCGGCAAAAAGTTTACGATATCGACCTGCCCGAAACGAAATGGCGCGGTCCCCCGCCAATCGGGGCCACGTCGACCCACCGGACAGATGCCGAAAACGGGACCTGCCCTTATTCGGGCGATCCGGCCAGCTATTATCTGGATATCGACGGGCGGATTTTTGGTTTTTGCAATCCGTTTTGCCGCGACAAAACCCTGCACGACCCCGCTGCCTGGCCCGCCTTCATGAATCTTTACAAAAAATAAACACCTCTGGCTTAACACTTTTCGAAAGTTGGTTAACGCTTTGGTTCAATTTTGGGGGCGGCGCATGGTCTCGCGCACCTATACTGTGGCCTTTCAGGGAATCGAGGCCCGGCTGGTCGAAGTGCAATGCGCGGTGGTTCCCGGGTTGCCCGGGTTTTCCATTGTCGGCCTGCCCGATAAAGCCGTATCCGAAGCCCGCGAACGGGTACGCGCCGCGTTTAGCGCGCTGTCGCTGGCACTGCCCGCGCGTCGGATCACTATCAATCTGTCACCTGCGGACCTGCCCAAAGAAGGGTCGCATTTCGATCTGCCCATTGCTCTGGCGCTTTTGGCGGCGCTCGATATTCTGCCGGGCGATACGGTACAGGAACTGGTGTCATTGGGCGAGCTGTCTTTGGACGGCAAGCTTATTTCGGTCATTGGAGCGCTGCCCGCGGCTGTGGCTGCAGGGGCGGCCGGGCGGCGTCTGGTCTGTCCGCATTCGTGCGGTGCTGAGGCCGCGTGGGTGCGGGCCGTCGACGTGACAGCACCGCGTAACTTACTGGAATGTATCAATCATTTCAGTGGCAAAAATGTTCTGTTGCCTGCGCAGCCGGGTGAAGCCCGGCACGATCCTGACGGTCCCGATTTGGGTGACGTCAAAGGGCAGGAACGGGCCAAACGGGCGCTCGAAATTGCGGCGGCGGGGCGCCACCACATGTTGATGGTGGGCCCGCCGGGTTCAGGCAAGTCAATGATGGCGGCGCGCATGTCCGGAATTTTACCACCGCTGGAGGCGACGGAGGCGCTTGAAACTTCGATGATCCATTCGTTGGCCGGTTTGCTCGAAGGGGGCGGAATCTCGCGAAACCGGCCGTTTCGCACCCCGCACCACACGTCCTCTATGGCGGCGATCGTTGGCGGCGGGCGCGGTGCCAAGCCGGGTGAAATATCGCTCGCGCATCACGGGGTGCTGTTTTTGGACGAATTTCCGGAATTT
>Ga0114932_10002241_pt1 | contig 20663 bp, 14 predicted proteins | sample 2SBtaG_2_FD_87286 | JGI IMG/M metagenome (GOLD analysis project Ga0114932, IMG submission 87286) | Deep subsurface microbial communities from Kolumbo volcano to uncover new lineages of life (NeLLi) - 2SBTROV12_ACTIVE470 metaG | ecosystem: Environmental > Aquatic > Marine > Volcanic ... | reverse complement strand
GCATCTTGTTCTGTAGATACATCTGGTGAACCATCTGTATTGAAGAATTCAAATCCTAAATCATCGATAGGTGTTGTTTCGTCATTCTTCAATATCTTAAACATGAATTTCAAATCTGTTTCTGGTGGTCTAAAGTTATCTGCAATCACTTTCAATGAAGTTGCAGGATTCTTTAGATTCACTTTTCTAGTCACATAAACCATTGCGTTATTATCGCCATCTGGTTCTGTTGATGCGACATAGGTTGTTCCTGTTGGAATATCATTTGATGAATCGATATCATTTACTCTGTTCATGATACCCAATGCACCAATTGTGCCAACATCAATTACAGGTGATAAGTTTTCTTTGGACGAGGATAATATCAGATCAACATTCAACGATTTACTTCCCCCCATTTCATTTGTTTCATTAATAGGAGAAGCAATCATACGAGTTACATCATGCTCATGATTTTCTTCCAAAGGAATTACTAACGCATCACTAGCGGATGTTAGACTAAATGGGGTTTCTGTACCAGAAGGACTTGTCCCTGTAGTTCCTCTTAACTTAACTGAAACTTCAGTATTGGTCTGTATCATCGTTGAAAGAAGTAAATCAGATACATTATATATGGCATTTTCAGAGGCACTAACCAATTTTCCACCATTACTCGCAACACCTGATCCACCAATAGTAGGTGTACTAGTAAGTGCAACCGTATAAGAATCCATTCCAATATTGGTTATCGTTGTAAATGTTTTATTAACTTCTGTAAGCGGAACACCATGAAGACTATAAAATTCCACAGTAGAACCATCTGCATGAGATGTAGCAGTAGTACTACCTTGGGCTCTGGTTATACTAGAAACATTAGTACCACTAATAGTGGTATATTTCATAATCTCATCATTAATTTTAATGAACCATTCATTACTAGAATTTCTTCTATACCGTCCCGTAGTATCATCAAAGTTTGCACCATTAAGTAATATCAAAGAAGATGCACTAGAAGTTATGGCACCATTCAATGTTGTTTCAGCTCCAGATTTAACATTGTCAATAGTTACATTATTTGTTGTACTATACATATGATGGTTTTTATGCAAAACTCTTAATACAGTACTACCATTAGTAAAGATCAATGGATTTTCATCTAAAGTTCTTGATGGTAAAGCAGTGTTTTGTAAAGTTAATGTTCCACTCTTAGTATTATTAAATCTTGCAGCATTGAGTCTATACTTAATATCTTCCATAAGAGAAATAGACCAACCTGTGTTATTGTGAGACTTAAAGTGAACACCCAAATGCGGTTGTTTAGAAACATGTCGAGTTCCACCTATTTCAGTTTCACCCATACGACAAATCCAAATTTTAGGAAGTACCGAATTTGATAGAACGACAAAACAATATTCAACGTCAGGTTTCAAAAACACTGGTGAAGGAAACTTAAATTTAGTAGCAACTGAAGCGTCCGCTGACAAATTAATTTCATTGGGTTGCATATAAGACCGTCCAAAGGGCATAATTTTGGGGCCGGGATAACCGTTATCTGTAGTTCGTATTTCAACCCAACAAGGAAGATCAGGATCTTTATCAAAGAAGAACAAATCTAAACTTGTAATAAACTGTCCACCCTTCATAGCATCAATTTTACCAGTAGTGAATTGTTTATTTTCAGCACTATTTTTAACTGCAAAAGTTTGAGCTAAAGGATCACCGTCACAACCGTCACCATCAGCATCGTCCCAAGCAACAGGTTGTTGAATAACTCTACTAGAAACATTAGAAGATGATGAAAATACTGAACTTTGTTCTGTCACATTTGTTCGTACAACTTCTGCATTTCTTGTTGCAATAATTGTTTCTTGTTCTGTTTCTAAAATACCTTTGGCAGAATATGTTGTTTCACCAGCAGTAACAGGTTGATTTTTACGATCATTATTAATACTAGATGTTAATCTAAAGTTAACATCACCTGTCTGAAATCGTAAATTTCCAGAAATTTTTGGATCAGGAATAGTGAAACTTCCTTTAACAGAACCAGCACCATTTGTAACTATGGGACTACCAACTGTAGGAACAGTTGTTGAACCATCTGTAAATCCAGCATCAGGAGTACAATGAATACTAACTGGTTTTTCACCAAAGAAAGCATATAGTCTTGTATTAGGATAAAAAGCTTCACCTTCAAAACGAATAGTTTTACTTCTCATAAACGGTATCATTGCACGAGCAATAACTTTACTACCCTGTGATTCTCTATCAATTTTTTCTAAAACCTGTGTATTAACACCAGTTCGTTGTAAATCTGAACGAGTTGTTGTGGTTGTTCTTGTCTGTCGAGTAATTCCTCCCATACCATCAAAAATATCATTGGAAGTTGATGAACTTTCAACAACACCACTCCACTGAGTCTGCCAAGCGTTCCAAATTGATCCCAAGGCATCTCTATTTTGATTAAGAAGAGTATTAAAATTACCTTCAACATTAATTACAAGAGCAGGGGCCACTTCTGTTTCAAACCAAACATCACTTGATGGGTTTAATTCAAGGCGTCCTAACCACTGTTTAAGCATAACTGGTTGAACACGTTCAACTCTAGTAGCATATGGTTGTTCTGTGTATATTACTTCATTGTAAGGTAGAGTAATCAAATCTCCCGTTTTTTGATAGTGGTTTGCTGTTCTATCATTATCAACAGAAACCGATTCAACTAAATCAATACCTTTAGTAGCGTGCATAGGACGTAAAGTATTATTGATACCATCCATTGCAATCTTATAATCTACATGTTGAGTATCACCAACTTTATGTCCAGCAAAATTATCTACAATAAAACCAGACTTAAATCTATTCAGTCCATTTGAATCTGTAACCTCAAATGATTCTGCATCCCTTTCAAGTAAAGACAATGCAGTATAATATTCCAGATTTTCTACACGATCTTGAAGTTTACCAATATCCTTCATGGTAAATCGTTGATTTTTCTCTCTGGTAACACCAACATCTTGTGGTTTGAATGTATATGCTGGTAAACTATATTCAGCAAGTTTCATAGCATGGTCTGGTTCTTTTGGACGTTCTGGTATCTCAGCAGAAATACCTTTAGTTATTATTATTTCACCGTCTTTGTTCAAATGAACCATATCTATTCTTGGTAGGTAATATTCAAAATCACTTTGAACAGTAGAGTTAGGTTGTGGCCAATAAGTTGTTGACGACCCTGCTCCATCAAACTGTCTATTGAAAATATCAAACGAGTTTCCTGTAATTTCATCAACACTATCTATATCAGCTGATGCACCAGTTACATCCTCACATCTTGGACGAAAATCATATACGTCATAGAGAGGATACTCCCCAGAAGGTGCAGGCAAATCTGGATCAACTTTTGTTGCACTATATGTTGGGATATCTTCATATGTCATTTGATTTGCAATATCAGAAAATGAATCAACTGTAAAGAATGAACCAGCACCATGTTCTAGGTAATCATGAATGATTAACAAACGTCCTGTCGGTGATGGCATTCCAGGCTTTCGTTCCAAACGTGCAATATCATAATAATTATCTCGTTGTCCTGTATCTAAAACATATCGAGTTGTGATAACAGCAGAGCCCGTTGCAATAGTAGTAATAATACCAGTTGCACCAGAACTTTCTCCTGTAATAGTTTCTCCCACAGAAAATTGTTTAACAGAGGTAGAAACATAATTCATCGGAGTAGATATATCAACAATACGTCCAAGTGCTTGAGATGTTCCACCAGAAATTTGTTCACCTTTTATAAAGGTTCCTGTCATATCTGACAACTGAAACTCTGGAGCAGTAGCGTCTGTTCCAGTATCTTCACTATCATAAACAGCAACTAATTTAAAAGAATCTCCACGACCAAGTGATATTGTTTGATCTGTAGGTCGTGTACCATACGCATCAGTAGTTCCAGGCACAACTTTTAATTGTTTCATTAATTTCGTTGTTTTGATTTTTGAAGTTACGGATGTTTTAAGAACTGTAGCAATAATTTTAACTTTTGCACCGTTAGAGAAATTACTGTTATCCGTAACGGTCAATGTACCACTACCTGTACCTGTTACCTTTCCATTCAAAGAAATAACATCTCCTTGAGGAGCAGGACTTCCACCACTTCCTGCTGTAATAATTGAACATGAATAATCCTTTTCTGCAAATGCTACAAAAGTTTCGTTTGTACCAGCAGAAAGAGTAACAACACCAGAAGAGTTTGAAGTCCCTACAAACTGTTTTCTAAGAGTGTATTGTGAATCACTTGCACCAGCGTTTGTTGCAGTTAAATGAGTCTTAACGGTAGCCTTTGGTAGTTTGATGACTGACAAGTTCTTTTCGGTATCAAATAATTTTGCACGATTACGAATAATGTTAGAAGTCGTAATTGCGTCTGTAGTTGGTGCAGCACTAAAGGAGATCGCAGTTGCTGTAATTGCGTCTACAACTCTATTTTCTGTTGCACCAGCTGTTCCTGTAGGAATAGTAACAACATCTCCAACCTTAACTTGCGCTGTATCATAACCAGATACACCAATAAGATTATCTGTTCCACTTGTCTCTGTACGATATGTACCAGAAAGAGTTAATGTGTCTTCAAGAGAAATATCGCAAGTAAAATCCTGACCGCTATCTGCACCAGTATCTTGCATATAAATCTGTTTCACATCTGAAAAGGTATGAACAGAAGTAGAAGAAATTGTAATATCTGCATTTCCAGAAGTTTCTACAATACTATCTGTTTCAGCAGAGTCAGATGCTGTAATTTTTTCTCCAGCAACAAATGTACCAGATACGTTTGTCAGATTTACATTTGTACTAGACGTACCTTCAGCAAATACCCAACCTGTAGCACTAGAAGTCACACCTTTAACCTGTACTCCACCGTTAGAGTGTGTTGCGATAAGTGTAGGGGATGGTGTTCCACTAAGAGTTAATTTTGTAAACGGACGAATATCAAATAAGAATAATTTATATTTTGAAGTTGCATTAGATGAAGAGGCACCGGCAGTACCAGAATCATATTCCATAGTACGAACACGAGCAGCTCCAATCAACGTACCAGAAGCACTTCCTCTAGTTGATGTTAGTGTATCATACAACTTACACATTTTATATGCAGTTGTTTCACCTGATACAAAATCAACATCAGGAGTACCATAAACTTTTGTAACCTTTGCATAGTTTCCCATATTAAAGGTTGACACACCAGAATTAACTGTATTAAATTCTCGAGCTTTATCAATGTCTTTAATAATGGTAGATATTTGTTCAATTTCATAACCTTGAACATAAGCTTTACCTGGCGATACTGCAAGTGCTAGTCGAGAAGTATCTGCTATGTTTCCATCCTGTGTTGTATCTCCAGCAGTGAAAAATCCTTGATTTTCATTCAGAGTAACACTTTCTGACATTTCAAATTGAAATGGACGAACTGTATAGTTACCAGATTCATCAAAAGTCCTTCGTGCAAGAGTCTGTTCTATCGTTCCAAATTCTGTTACTCTTGTATCTTGAACAATCTGATTATTTTCTATTCGCATCAATTCAATAAAGTCTGCATCTTCAGTTGAATCTTTTTTTATTGCATGAAGTGCTGTAGAAATTTTTAATCTATGAGAACCTTTTGCGGCGAAATTAGAAGAACCAGTTGAATTATCCAAAAGAGAACCATCCAATTCTGGTGTAATAATTTCTTCTGTTATTTTAAGTCCAACCCGACCAGTGTAATATGGATCACCATCGTTTGGGGATCGCAAATCAGTCGAATTAGAATCTGCAATTTGTTCTAAAGGTGTAATAGTTTCTGAAACAGTAACAAAAGTTCCTCTAATATAATACACACCTTCTTCTAATTTTGCAGTAATAGCACGATGACATGCTCTCGTTGTTGCAACTTTTAATTTTATTTGATCAGAGGTTTCCACATTCAAACTTGCGACATTCGCTGCATAATTTGTTGTGTGAGTAATCGTTACATTTGCTTTTAGTTGTTCACCTTCTATAAAAAATCTACCTGTTCTTGTTATATCTATTGCTGTACTGCCATCAAGACTCGTATCTTTACCACCACTAAACATAACATATAGTTTAGCGGGTTCTGTTGAAGTTGCATCTGCATAAGCAAATACTTTTGCAGTAACACCACTTGTTACCCCTGTCAACGTGACAGGAACATCGGCATTAACATATTGAGATAGGTTTACTGTTTCTCCACTAAATGTTGTCTGTAGACGAACAGAATATATACCTTTAATTATTGATAATTGTCCAGGCACCACCATTGCACCATCTCTGAAAAGATGATCACCAACCTTCTGCATTTTATTCTGTAGTAAACTTTGAATTTGTGACAGTTCACGAGCTTGTATTGCAAACCCCGGCCGGAATAAAATATTAGAAAAATTCTTTTCTTCATCAAAATCGTCATAATATGGCGATACGTTTAGATCTGTTTTTTGAGGCATATCTTAAAATTCCACTACAAGTTTAATGTCTTCCGTTTGATCGGAAGCACGACTAATCGGTTTCCTATTTTCCACATAGATAATGTCTCCACTATCAGGATCTAATTCTGGATTTGCATATCCATTTGTAAATGTAATAGTACCACCACCAGCAAGAGTGATAGCAGCATCTGCACTTGCATCTGGTGTTCCTGCTGCACTTGAAGTTGCACCTGTTACGGCATTTGCACCACTAAAGGCAACATAAGAACCAGTTGTACTAACTGTTCCATAATCACCAAAGCGTTCCTGTTGATAATACAAAATACTATTTACAGCATCCCATTCTACAACTTTACCAATCGCACCTGTAGATGTCTGAGAAATTTTCTCATCTGCATCAAAAGTTCCAGAAGTACTTGTCAACTTCAATGCAAATGTTTGTCTACGAGTTGAAGCAGAAGCAACCGTTGTCGTACCATAATTAAATGGATCAATTACAAGTCCAACTCTACGGAAATCATTTTTGGTCGTAAAGTCATCTCCTTCTGCTTGTGTCAAGGTAGTATTTAACATTACATAGTGTCCACCCAATTCTGTCACGGCATTGGAACCATGTCCACCTTTAGGACTTGCTTGAACACTAACTACACCACCCGAACCACTTCCTACAGAAGAAGCAGATGTTAGTCCAGCATCAGAGAATGTATAACCACTTCCTAGATTAACTGTACCATATGTGTATGAAGCACCGGCAGCATGAATAGTAGTATCTGTTCCGGCAGTAACACCGAAACCTTGAATTGCTCCAGAGGCGATAGTAATACGAACAATCGCACCAGATGCAGCTCCTTGGTTTGTTCCATCACCATATACTGCGGCGTAATATGTCCCGTCTGTGTATCCCACTCCACCCGTAATAACTAGAGATTCAATAGCTCCATCTATTGCAGCTGCACTAACAGTACTATCTGTACTAACAGGCATAAAGTCTGTTGTCAAGTACTTTTCAATTTCTGCACTTGTTAATGAATACATGTATTTGAGAACATATCCCCCAAGAGTAAATGCAGAGTTTGATGTAGATGTAGGTTCAATACCATTATATACTGCTCCAGCATTATTGTCAAGAACTTTATATACACGATAATCAGAAGTCATGAAATAATATGTTGAACTAAAAAGATTTGTCGCACCAGAAGTTGATGTGTTTGATGCATTAATATTATCTTCATATTGGTCATAAATTGTACTATTTACCCAATTTCTACGAGGAATGGCATAAGTAATATCAGTTGTTCCGATCTTTTTGGCAGCAAGCATATCGTCCCAAATATAATATTCATCAGCAGGCGAGTCAGATGGCGTAGGAGGCGCTGCATCCGTACCACCACTTGTTCCACTCGTAAATGGAGTTGCTTTACCTAAAAATAGGTAATATGTGTTATTAGCAGATTCACTGAACGACTCAAAAAATTGATTCGCATTGTGCTGCTTAAATTTTTCTGTTATTATAGCTGCCATTTTTTATATCCTCGTCTATATTTATGCACCTTACGCACCAGCACAATGACATGTTTTTAATGTGCTTCCGCTAGAGTTTTTAATTAGTAATGTTGATAATGATTTAAGTTGAGCAGAACCAATGGCATCATCAGCCATATTTGCTTCCGCAACTGTATCTGCTGCTATATCTCCACCAACAATAGAAGCATCAACTATTTTAGCAGAATTAACTGAATTATCAGCTAATTTTGCAAGTGTTATAGTTCCATTTGCTAAGTCATTTGCCGTAATAGCACCATCTGCTATCATTGTTGCAGTAATAACACCTGTGTCACCCGTGGTGATAAGTGTACCCGTTGAATTCGGTAGTGTAATTGTTCTATCAGCAGTAGGATCTACACACGTTAATACTGTTTCATGTGCATCTGCTGATGCACCTTCAAAAATAAGAGTTGCACCAGAACCAAGTTCGATATTACCACTTGTTACAACTGTTCCTGTTACACTTATACCAGAAGAAGTTGTTGCAAGTTTTGCCGCTGAATTATCATGGTACAAAGTTACTGCACCACCTTCAACCATACCTATTTTGGTTTCACTATCATCGTCAGTAAGGAAGAAGTTTGTTGCTTTAATATAGAGGTTTCCTGTGCCTGTATCGGTAATATAACTATGACTACCATCATGATAAATTTGTAAATCATTACCTGTACCGAACATAGCTTTAGCATTATCTTCAAACCCTAACATGTTCATGGATTTATCCCATATAACATTATATGAGTTTCCTACAAGAGTAAAGTCATCAGCGGACGCAGTAATACCAGTACATAATGCGGTTCCTGTTCCTAAAAGGTTATATACCTCACTAAAGTTTGCATTGACTTTTGTACCGCCAGCTCGCAAACTGTCTCCTGTGCCGTCATCGGCGGCGGAACCTAAACCTATGGATTGATATGCCATTTATTTCTCTCCGAATACTACTATTATTTATAACAGTTTCTATCTAATTATAACCCACCATCACCAAATACTCTGTCAAATGTGAACACTTCACTATCAAAGAAGCCGTCTGTTCTATCAAATGTTTCTGGTTTATCCAGAACAAACACTGGATAAGAACCAGATAATGTGTTATATGTTGCTCCTTCAAACTCCATGTACCCACCAGTTTCAAGTAGAGTAAATCCACCTTCTGGTGTTTCTGGATGTAGGTCGTATGCTCCTCTTTCACCAATAATATTTTCACCAGCATCTAATCCTGATGAATCAACATTATCAATGAGTAAATTGTCTCCATCTTCTAATACCACTGTAAGAGGTTGCGTTTCATCTTGTATTGCAACCCTTCCTCGACTTCTAATATGAATTTTAGAGGGACGGGTGAATGTTACAAAATTTGAATCTTCTTTATTTTCTGGTTGGAAAGTACCTTCATCATCACCATCTTCTAATTGAAAACCAGTATTTTCTAATGAAAGTTGTCCACCAATCTGTAATCCTGTTCGTATCTGCAATTCTATATTACCAGAATTGTCTTCCATTCTAAAGGAATCACCTTCATTCTGGTCATCAGTTGCATCTTCTGGAATAATCTTTTCTGTATCAACCGTACCATCTTCGGCAAGTATTTGAGAAGGACGCACAAAATCATTAATAGTAGCAGTATGTACAAGTGCTGCTTCTGTGGTAAATCGAATATTACCCCTAACTACAGCTTCACCACCAGCACCAGTTTCCATAACAAGATTATCACCTGATTCTGATATAAGATCGAATACATCCTTATATGCAATATCATTAAACGATACACTGTAATCAATATTAGGATTTGAGAAATCTTCTAATTGCATCAATGAACCTACATCAGCAACTGTATCCTGTGCATGTTCATGTACATGTCCATCAAGAATAAGTCTATCACGCATAGTAGTAGGACCTGCTGATCTAAACCCATCCTCTAATTCTATTCCTCCAAACTCTGATGTTACATCTGATCCTGTCGCATTTACATACTGAAGTCCTGTTGAAGAAAATGGATTCGGTTTTGGTAGCTGCATTTTTGCAGTCATCATACTAATTAATGTAACATCTCTATCTGCATCAGGAGTAAGTGCGGCAGACTCATGTGCAACATATCCACCTTGAGCACCCTCTATTTGAATCCTTCCATCAATACTAGCTTCCAATATTATTTTTTCAAATAATCCTTCACCCATTCTATAATCTTCCGCAACTCCCAATCTACGTTTAAGGTGAGAAGTAAATGCAGTTTGTAATATAGAAGCAAGTTCTGGTGTAAACGTATCAGTATCACCTGTATAATCAATGAGATGTCCAGCGGTAGGAATATTAATATTTGCAGCTACAGATGTTGCAAGATTAACTTTACCAAAAGGAATAAATCCAGCAGGATGAACTGTTCCTTTTAACTCTTGTAAATAATCAGTTGTTGATTGTCCAATCTTAACTTCATAAGAGAAGTCTTGATAATAATATGAATCTTGTAGTCGAACTGTAAATTCACTAATTTGATGATCTGTTGTGGAAAAGAAACCGTCCTTTGTACTAATTGATCCTAATACTGGTGTTGCAGACGCCACATCTGCAATTCTAATTACAGCAGACCCGCCGTCTGAATCAATAATATTTTCATTTATATACTCTCTTTTTATATTTGTAACAAGAAAACTATCAGCATCTTTTCCGCTTGTATCTGTTCCATCAAGAAGAATATCATCTAATGCTTCAATTTGTGTTTCACCAACCATAAAAGAAGGACTTGCTGCAGTATGATCTTCTAATAATACTTGTTGTCCTACATCCTCACTAATTAACCGATCTCCATCTTCGGTTACAAAAAAGAGAGTTTCAATATTACCATCTCTAAAAAAGTTATCTATACCAATAACATCAACTTGAGGATGTTCTGTTTCTGTGAAAAGATATCGGTTATCACCAGCAGCAAGTGAAGGCATTAAAATACTATCTTCAAGTAAAATTTCACTACCCTCATCCGTACTATCGGCATCTGTACCATCAATAGTTATTCTGTCACCACCGACAACAAATCCTCTAACTTGGGTTGCTACATCATTAGATGAAAGTTCTTGTGCAAGATATAATTCGTTTGCTGCAGAACGAACTTCACGCATGGTGGAAGCAAAAGGACCTGTTCCGTAATAACTTCCACCTTCTCTTCTCATTCTGCCAGGAGCTCCTGGCGTTGCACTTTCAAGTGCAACTCCCATGCTTCCAGTTCTAAAAGCATTCATATATTTTTCTGGATCGTAATATTCACCAAATTCTACTTTATTTGTTTCTGCATTTTCAATTACGCTATTTGCAATAAGATATTGTCCATCAGTAGCAGGGTATTCTTCTAATTGAAATCTAGGTGTAAGACTACCACCTGTTTCCTGTACAATTCTTTCGTTATCTGTTAATTCTACTGTCAGTATATTTGTTTGAGGATCAAATGCTTTAACAATTCCACCAGGCTGAGTAGATAATGCAGAACCTATGGTAAATGAACCATTAATATTTCGTAAAATAAATCTTGCAAGGAATGAAACTGGTGGAGTTTCATCATATTCAAATCCACCATCCTTTAATCTAACAGCTAAAACTCTACCTATGTCATCTGTTCCACCATATAAATTTGCCCCTGTACCAGTGGCCGAGGTAACGGAAACCTCTGGCATACGACTAAATCCACCGCCGGGTTCTGCTATTGCAACCTTTGTAATTTTTCCAATATCTGATGTTGGTAATGACGCTTCTTCTAATACAATTTGTTTATTCCCATCAGCAAGGATATCAGTAACCTCATAATGAGTTTCATCTAAAATATAGTCATTTTCATCTGTGCTGGCGCCATCAGTACCTTCTAATATAATTGCATCCCCGACATTGGCATAATTTTCATTCGTTCCATTTAGAGCAAGAATGGGATATTTTATATAAGTGGTGGTTCCTGTTTCTTGAATTATATAATCATTTGAACCATCTGTATCAACATTATCTTCTAATATAAAACTACCACCAACTACTGTAACTTGTCCAGTAGGAAGATCAAAGGCTTTGTCCCATGTTGCATCAGGAGTAAATGTTAACTTATCTCCTACCTTATAATTAGATCCACCATCTTCAACATAAACCGCATTTAATTTACCTGTACCAACCTCTTCAACAATAGCTTCTGCAAAACCATTACCTACACTACTATCAAGAATTATTGCATCATCTTTTCTGTATAAAATACCGTCATTAGTAATTGTCATATTAGTAACAAACTGATTGACAACAAAACTCATAGCCTTGTCTTCAGTTAGAGAGTTTGCATTAATAGTCTCTCCATCAATAAAGGTTCCACTTATACTATCAGTATCAACAGTAAGTTCTGTTACAGAAAATAAACCTTGTTGAAAAGCAGTAGCAGACACAACTGTAGCAATTGCACCAGAAGTTACTCCCGTAATTTTTTGTCCTGTAATAGCATCACCAGAAGAACCCGAAGTTGCAGTACATCTTATAATAGTCGGATTAATCCATTCCGCTTTAGATGCTCTTGCCATAAATCGGTTTGGATATGTTATTTCACCTTCTTCATCAAAAAGAAGCCTTAAAAATAATTTATGTCCTTCTGATGTACCTTTCGCAGAATATAAATCTCGTATATTTTTAATTAGATTTCTTTTTGATAGGCCGGACGCCATAGTATGCGGAACTGCACTAACAAATTGATTAACCATTTCTGTAAGAAAATTATCAACCGTATTATCAGGATCACGCAAATCTAATAATTGTTGAATATTCTGAACAGGATTTCCACGATATTTTTTAATTACTGCTGTAGCACCAGAAGTCGATCCTGTAATAGTTTCTCCGATTATAAATCTTTGTTGGGAAGTAATGAACAACCGATCATTGTTAACCATATCATCGACAAGGACAGTAGATGTGGCATTAGATGTTTCACCTGTAATCGTTTCATTTGCAACAAACTTACCACTTGTTCCAGTGCCAGTTTCAGTAACAACTTTCTCTCCAACTTCATCAAGAATAAATTGGGTTGAAATTGTTTCCTGTAAGAAGTGGTCTACAGTAGCCGTAATAATTAATTCTGCTGATTCTAAAAATTTATAATAGTCTTTTAGGAGTTGAACAAAAACAGGATGATCTGTGCGAACAAAATCAGGAGTTTGTTCATCAATAATCGGACTGATTTTTGTAGTCAACGTAGAATCAAAGGGTGCCATTTTAGTAGCTCGATGCTGTTGGGTTAGTTGGTGTCGAATTAAACGCCGTGGCGCCTCCTTGGTCTGTTACCGCCACTGTATCTACTTCACCAATAACGGTTGAGTTTACCAAATCTAGTTCTAATAATTGATTTCGCAACGGAACAATATCTTTTGATTCAGGAATTGCAGTAATTCTAAATTGTAATGATGCTAAACCATCTACTGGTTCAACACTAGAAATATTAATACCATTAATTGTAATTATTCCTGTAGTATAATTAATTACTCCAGCTGAATTATCAACATAAGTTCTAGTAGAACCTACAAGATAATACCTTCTAAGATTTCCTGATCCATCATCGTCAAAATGGAAAACATCAGTTGTGTTGCCAGTAATTTTAAATCCTGTAGAAGATATAATTCCACCAGTGGATTTCAAATGACTTGCATGTGGATTATATAATTTGTTATTATATGCTACCGTATAACTTGTAGTTTTATTTATAGATGGAGTAACAAATTTTGCAAGAGTGACATTAACAGAGTTACTTGTTATAGATTTATCTGTATCATCTATTAACCCTGTAAGAGCAGAATGTCTAAAGGGTTTATTAAAATCTTTCAGTTCTTCATTACTAAAAGTTCTGATAGTATCTATTACATCAGTTTTTAAAGTTTCACTTGATTCTGATGTTTTATTAGAATCATACTTAAATACACATTGAATAACTATCCAAGTAACTTCTGGATCAACAATTACAGGTGTTATAGATGCTACGTTATATTGTTTCAATCCTTTAATAAGATTGTTCTTTTCTGAAGAGGTCAAATTATTACCAGACACAGATTTAATTGATATGAATACTCGACCATATTCGGGAGTACTCACAACACCTAACGAGCTATCAAATGAACCATCTTCTCCACCAAATACCTGTACAGTTTGTGCGGAAGGATATAATTTTTTCGCATACACTTTATAATCACTAGTAGTTACACATCTTCCTTGAGATGCATAATCTAGTGGTGCAAGTAATTTAATAGAATTTATACTTTCTCTTTCCCCACCCCCTGTAGCTTTTCCGACTGTTGTGACAGTAACATCTGTAATTCCTTGAATAGAGGCCGCATTAGTAAAAGAAGATGCACCATTCGCATTTTGTTTATTGGTAACTATGTAAGATATTAAGACAATATTTCCATTTTCCAGAGACTTACTTACAACACCGTCACCGAAAACAACTTCAAATTTACTATCTTCTATTTCTTGAATAAAATATGAATTACTGGAACCTGTTAATTGTGTAATATCTGTTGCTTTAGTCCAAGTAGTTTGAACAGTATCACTAGCAGAATTTTGTACTACAACTGTTATTGTTTTTGTATCAACAAGATCATTTGAAATAATAAATCTCTGATCTATATCAGTTGTGTTTGCTATATATCTGGTTGTAATATAACTTCCTTCATAAACTAATACGTTATTAAAAGTAACATTTGTTCCAGATTTAGAAGCGGTATATGCAGTAGTAGTTGCAAAAGAATATGTTTGACCTTCTATTGTGGCATTAAATTTTGTATTAATAGGCATTGTGTAAGTATCGGCAGTAACATTATTAAGAGTAACATTAATTGTGGCTTGGGGTGAAACTACAGAAGTAGGTTCATAACCCAAAGTTTTTGCATGAGATACTACACTGGAACGCAAAGATGAACTGTCGAGAAACATTTCATTTGCAAGCATGTTTGCATTAAATGCCATATAATGTGTATTATAGGCAAGAGTATCTAATAGAATATTCATACCAGAACCCTCAAAATCATAATCAGTGAAGGTATCTTGATTCTGTAAAAATATTTTTAGATTATTTTTTAATGCATCAAAATCTAGTTCCGTTACATCTAATCTTTTTTGGGTCATTATCGTAATCTCTCTAATAGTATTTCCACAGTTTGTGGTTCTCTAGGAGCATTAAGTATCGTAAATGTAATGGAAACATCCATAGCATTCCCATCATATTTAGGAACTACTAAAACGTCATCTAGTTCAACTCTAGGCTCATGAGTTTCAATAACCAATTCAATTTTTCGGCGAATTACTTCCGCTAATACAGGACTTGAATTTTCAAATAACATCTCCCTAACACCACCAGCAATTTCTGGATGAAAAGGTTTTTCGTGATGATTAAGAAGAACAAGATTACGGACTGATCTTTTTATAGCCATAACATCTTTTAGGACAGCAACATCTGAATCTGATGGTTTCCTTGTAAAAAACAAATCTAGATCTTGATATATACGATTTACTTTGTCAGATGCATTTGTTGTTTGTGCATCAACGTAACCAGTGTTATTCCAAGTTCTCATGGATACTCCTTTATTATATTATTTATATAACATCGCTGATTTTTGGTAAAGATTGTGGAGTAATTTCTACATCTTCTTCAATTATTTTATCTATATCAGTAATAGGACGAGTAAAGTTTGTATTTAATGACGCAAGAGAAGTTTCTAATGTAGAGGATAAAGTTTTCATATCCAATTCAAATGATTTGAATATTTCACTTGATGTATCAAAATCAGCACCTTCTTTATTAGACATAATAGCAGAAATGGCGTTACTCTGAAATTGTCCAGCACGATTTAGTTGTTCTTTAATACCTATAATTTCTGAGCTATTATTATTGAAAAATACCTTTGTACCATCAGAAGTAGTATTGTACGGAAATGAACCAGATGCTCTTTTTAGAGATTCGGATAGTTTAGATATAGATGCAGAAAGTGGAGCTGCTGCTGCGGTTACAGATTTCTCGTATTTTTGTTCTTTAATTGCCGTTCCGTCTTCATCAGGATTTAACCACGGTTTACTAGTACCAGTACCACCTATAAGATGCGTTTCCATATCAGTGATATCTTGTAATTTCATATCTACAGGTAAAGTATATCCCTCATTTATCATAGAGGATTTAATTTTTTCATCTGATTCTAAAAAAGTTCTTCTAGTTTTAGCAGTTACTCTTCCTGTAGTTCCACAACTTTCATCTATTTTAACAATTTCTTGTTTGAATAATTCTTCTGCCTTTGCATGTCTTTTATCTTTATTTTCATTTGATTTATTTACAGATTCAACAGGTGTTATAATAGTAGATACAACTTCTGGAATTGAATTTTTATCTGGTTGTGATACATTCTTTGCAAGAGTAGTAACTGCACCTCCAGCTGCTGGAATTGTCATATTTGGAATCAAATCACAAATATCCTTTCCACCGGCAATAAGAACCGCAGCTGCTGCAACTAATTTCACAAGATCTTTATTATCCCCTGCTAATGCCGTACCAAATTGTGTTATAAGAGTTGCAAGTTTACTATTATATTGTGAAGAACCAACTGCAAGACCAACTAAATCTTTAATTTCCGATTGCAGACTAACATTAGGTAGTGTAGGTTTCTCCGAAAGTAATGAACGCAAATCCAAATCCAATTGAACAAGTCCACCTGTCATATTGGATACAAGTGCAGAAGCTTCTGCCTCAATATCATTTAGAAGTTTAGTTTTCAAATCTTCAAACTGAATTTCTAACTGATTAAAGTTAGCGTTTGTTCCGCAAAGATTTCCTAAATTAAATTGCGCCATTCTTACCCTCCAGCAAACACATTAGGACTTCCTGCTGCCACAGAAGTACAACCACTAATAGCATCACCAATTCTTCCAGCACCTTTAGTATTAACCTTTACTGTAGACGAACCAGAAGCAATCGGTGCCGCATGGGAAGGACAAGGAACACCAGGCAATAAATGAACAGTGTTAACATCACCCTGTCTACTCCATGCTATCCCATTTACAAATACATTTGGTGAACCCTGTGCTCGAGTCATTCCCGAACAATGGGATACATCTGCATCTCCGATTCTAGTTGCTGCTGGCACGTTCTTTCTCCATTAATTTCTTAAACCTGTTATTCCACTCTTCGATTTCTTTATGTTCTTCTTCTGTATGCGGTTCTGGTGGTATATCAAAAACAAACTTAATCATATGATCCCATTCTTCTGGAATGTCTTCATATTTTGTATATGTCTTTAACTCTCCATTAACTATGAATTGAAAATCTGCCATTAGTTCAAATTAATAATTCCAGAATCAACATCAACCTCTGTACTCACATTTAGATCAAATGTTCCAGTAGTGTTATTGGTATGAGAGGCTTGGAATGTCTCTGTAACCAATCCTACTGAAGTCCAATCCGTTGTTGATTCTGATTTAATTGTCATGGTAGCAGCAGACTTCATATTAAGTTTACTACCAGACTTATGCGACATAATTCCAGAAGTAGTACTTACTGCCATATTATTCTTTGCGTTAGTAAGTATATCGTTTCCTACTATAGTAGTAAAATCTTTCTGTACCTGTATCTTGTTTTCCCCGTTAATCTTATAACTCTGGTTTCCACCAATCATTACATCTACATCATCCTCGACTCGTCCTCTTACATTATCGTTGATATTAAACGCCCAATTCCCAAGAATTTCTTCGTACTTATTTCCACCGTTAATATAACCTATTTTTGTTCTTTGATTTTTACCAATGTTTTGCGTATAATCACCTTCAACTTCTAAAACATAATCTCCCTTAATTAACTCCCGCTTTGTTCCTTGAACAGTAACATTTAAATCACCAGAAATAAGAACATTATTGTCTTTCATAACAATCTCATAACTTTTCCCTATAACCTTTAATACTCGATCCCCTTTAGGTTCTATTTCTTCAAATGTTCCCGTTGGGTGTTGACGTAAAATACGGACAGCTCCAGGCGTATCATCATCCTCATATACAATTCCAGATTCAAATTCTCTCACATGATTAAAAGGATATCTGGAACTAGTATTCTGTCTAGGATCTTCCTCATCCCAAGTTGTTCTCTCTTCATCTGTTGAATCGGCATCGGTTTGTGACAAATGAGGTTTCTTTGCCTTAGGAACTTTTGTCTGTTTCATAGACCTACGTTGTTGAAGAGATGGATGTGTTTCTGCTATAGATCCTCTTGCAAGTCTGCTAGTATCTGGTTCACCACCTTCACTAATAGGATATTTCTTTTTTGGATCAGAAAACCCCTTACTGAAATTTGGTTTTTCTAAATGAAAGCCTGGCAACGACCCCATGATAATAGGGTGTTGTCCTTTATCTGCATCTTGAAAAAAACCGACAACCCAAGTACCTTCTACCAAAGCAGTATTTGGTACGGTTCCTGGCGTGTCGGTAGGTTGCATTACCGTTGCCCACGGTAAGTTTGTATGTTCTAATTCAGCACGATCATCAGTATGCCAGCCTAAACAACGAACTCGCAGACGGCCCAATTGATCTGGATCGTCACGATCCTCTACTACACCTACGAACCAAACGAATCCGTCTTTGCCCAAAAAATCTTTCATTAAAAAGCTCCACTGTTATATGGAACTATTTATAACGATTAATGGAGATCAGGATCTCGGCCTAAACCTTTATGTTCTGCCAGAACGTAGTTGTATTCTTCTATTTCATATTCAATGTCAGGGTTGGTATCCTGTAACTGCTGAAGAGTTAACAGGGCATCATCGTACATCATACCATCGCATACCATATTTGTATGGATAATTCTGTATCTTATCATGGTGGTTTATTTAGTAAACTAAATGTCCTCTGATAAATTTGTTTCGATATTTTTTGTGTCCCAATTTATTCTCCACACAATATCTAGATTACCGGCAACAATAATTCTATCATGTTCGCATGGTTGATTAGGAACTTCATGATTCAACCAAGCTGGAAACAATGTCAATTGTCCATCTACTGGTGGAATTTTAGTGTCTGGATGAACACCATTGGAAGGTAATATAAGGGGGGAACACTTAGAACAGGACTTCACGTTATAGACAAATGCCCATGTAGAGGGCCAATGTGAGTGAGAACGAGTCTCTTGTCCTTGCGTATAGATAAGACCCCAACACTCTCGTATACCATATTGTATCTCTTCGGGTGTTCCATCGGGGGATGTTCGTCCTGCTAGTGGATGTTTGTGTGCAATCTTTATTGCAGTCAATCCAATTTTTTCTACTTCGGGGTGTACATTATGTAAATCCCAGCGAGTACGATAGCACTTTGCCCGTGTTCGCTGTCCATCCTGATCACCTACAGAACGAATAACTTCCTCTATAACCTCATTGTCAAATGATTGATGTTCTATAATTACAGGGTATGAATTTGTGAACGTACCCTTTTTAGACGAAACATTGTTCGCCATTTCTCTTAGTAAACTCAATGATAAACAGTATCCTCTACATTTTCTTCAAGCTGTTTTTTTGCCATATCAAGTAACTCATGCATATCTTCTTTTGTCAGAACCATCGAATATAAATTCAATGCTGTCTGTAACATCAAGGCAGACGTATTCATAATAGAAACAGGATTGGAGAAATCAGTCATCGCATTGATTCCTGTCATCACCGCAGCCTTCGCATGTTTTTCCATAGTTTCAGGCGTTATTTCTTTCTTTCCCATCTGAGCTCCCTAGAATATTTCTAACCAAAACAAAGTCATCACTGGTTCGTTGCGGAATCGTGAAGTATAGGGTATCCATATTCTTTGGTTTTACCGGCACATACTTCTTGAGTTTCTTGGAGTAATAATGAACTACATCATTTTTTACTTCAAGGTTAACATACGAGTCCAAATCAGAATTGACTTCTGTTATGGTTCCACTTTTCTCTCGCTCGCTATACTCGTCATAGTAGCGAACGTCATCACCAATACTATACATATTATTTAGTCCTCACATTTTACCAAAATACTCTATTAGAGTAAATCCACCTAAATCGAATACAAGAAGGAATACCCATAACCAAATAAGTATTCCTATGAACTTTCCTAGTTCACGCATCAATTACCGACACGGATTTGACAATGATCCACAAGTCCGTCCGACTACTCCACGACCACGGCGATACGCATCTTCTTCTAATCGACGCTGACGTTCTGCTTCTCGTTCCGCAACTCCACGATTACATGCAGCTCGAACACCTTCATTCGCATAACCAGCGCAGCGACCTGACCCGACCTGAGGTCGATAAATCACAGGAGGCTGTTGATAGATGACCCTTGGGCGATCCATAGAAGCTCCCACGTTATTTCCTGTCATCGCACCGATTACCGCACCAAGTGCCGTCGCAGCAGTCTTTCCAGAACCCTTTCCGAACTGATTACCGACAACGCCACCAGCGACTCCGCCGATCACAGTACCCATCTGAGAATTATTAAATCCACTAGAATGGGCGTTACATCCAGCGAGTAATGCACACATTCCGACAGCACTCACTGCTTTAATATACTTGTTCATTCACTTTCTCCTATTCTGAACATTATGTCTTACTATACACTACTCTACACGTTTTGTCAACAACTATTTTTCTTTTTTGCAGTATGGTTTGTCAT
>Ga0114932_10002239_pt1 | contig 20683 bp, 12 predicted proteins | sample 2SBtaG_2_FD_87286 | JGI IMG/M metagenome (GOLD analysis project Ga0114932, IMG submission 87286) | Deep subsurface microbial communities from Kolumbo volcano to uncover new lineages of life (NeLLi) - 2SBTROV12_ACTIVE470 metaG | ecosystem: Environmental > Aquatic > Marine > Volcanic ... | reverse complement strand
TGGTCTTTTGGCCCCTGTTGTCGAGGCCGGAGTCCCGGTGATCGCCACCACCGAATCACCTGGGGTGACCGGCCCGTTGACTCTCAAAACAGGGGACCGCGTCGTGATGCTCGGTGGCACGTTCGCCGAGCGGTTGGTGTCAGCGGGTTACTTCGAGACCCTGCTGGTTTCCCGGCAACCCAAGCTCCGGTTGTCACTGCGGAGCCTGGCCTGGCCAGCCGACGAGGTGACTCGCAAGGAGTTCCAGTTCGAGCTGATCCGTTACATGAATGGACGCCGGGGCTGGGCCGAAGGTGACCGGGTGCTGTTGCAACCACGACCGCGAGATTTCGGTGATGTGTTCTCTCATCTCGGCAGGCAGCAGCCCACCGTGCTGCTGTTGTGTTTTGGATTCAACGAGTCGTTCCGTGGTCGAGTCGGACTGAAAGACTTCAGGACGGACCTGGAGAGCTTTGTGCGGCAACTCAAGAGAGGTGCCGGGACAAAGCAGCCCGGGTCCCGGACGGCGATCTCTCCGCGAATCGTGTTGGTTTCGCCAACGGCGCAGGAGTCGATTTCACCGCTGGCTGTCGAACCGTCAAAACGCAATGAGCAGTTGAAGCTGTACAGCGATGCGATGGGTGAAGTGGCTCGTCGTGCGGGAGTGCACTTCATCGACCTGTTCCAGGCGACCCGGCGGCTGTCGGCCTCGGAGAAAACGCGGCTGACGTTCAACGGGGCCCACCTGACCGGATAGGGCAACTGGGTGGTTTCCCGGATCCTGGCCGATTCCCTGGGAATCGACGAGCAGCCCTGGCGGGTGACGCTGGATCGCGATTCGGGACGGGTCACCGCCAACGGAACCCGCGTGGTCGATGTCGCCGGCGATGGACAGAAACTGCAGTTCGCCACCAGCGATCGACAATTGCCGTTGCCTCCACCTCCTGCCGATGGAGCGCCGAGACGACTGGGTTCCCTGGGAGACAATTTGCCGACCCTCTCCATCAAGGGGCTGCAAGCGGGACGCTGGACGTTGAAGCTCAATGGAAAGAAATCGGTAACCGCCACCGAAACCGAATGGGCCGCTGGCGTCCGGCTGGTACGCGGCGGGGCCGTGGCGGCGGTCGAGGAATTGCGAGGGACGATCGTCGACAAGAACCAGCAGTTCTACTACCGCTTCCGTGCGGTCAACGGCGAGTACATCTACGGACGTCGGAAGAACCCGTTCGGGACCAAGTCTTTCCCGCCGGAGATCAAAAAACTCGACCAGATGATCCAGGCACGGGACGAGAAGATCTGGTACCTCGCGCAGCCGAAACCGGCCGTGCAGTTTGAATTGACACGGGTCGGGTCGGAGGACTGTGAGAACACATGTGGGGACGGGCTTGTCGAGTCCTCGGTGTCACTGATTGCCGCGGTACAGCAGGCCCAGGGAAACCAGGCGAAGAAAAAAAACCGCAAGAAGGCCGGTGGCAAGAAACGGGGAAAGAAGAAGAAGGGTTCCAAGAAGCAGAACGTCTCGGGGAAGGAGATCAACCGCGGTGGAGCGATCGATCTGAAGTCGGTCGATGCCGAGGTGGCGATCAAGCATCTGCACGTGACCGAAGGATTCCGGATCGAGTTGTTCGCCTCGGAGAAGGATTTTCCCCTGCACAACCCGGTCTCGATGACCTGGGACGGTCGCGGTCGATTGTGGGTGTCCACGATGCCCTCGTACCCGCACGCCGTGCCTGGCGAGACACCCAACGACAAGCTGATCATCCTGGAAGACACCAACGGCGATGGTCGTGCAGACAAGCACTCGGTTTTCGCCGACAAGCTCTACCTGGCGGCCGGCTTCGAACTCGGCGACGGCGGCGTCTATGTCGCTCAGCAGCCCAACCTGGTGTTTCTCAAGGACACCGACGGTGATGGCCGGGCGGATTTCCGTCGCGTGCTGTTGCACGGATTTGGCACCGAGGACAGTCATCACGCGATCAGTGCATTCACCTGGGGGCCCGGTGGCGGGTTGTACCTGCACGAGGGGACGTTCCATCACAGCCAGGTCGAGACGCCCTACGGTCCGGTCCGGTTGCAGTACGCGGGGATTTTCCGTTACGAGCCCAAGACGTATCGGCTCGAGGTGTTCGTTTCGTACCCGTTTGCCAATCCCTGGGGCCACGTGTTTGACCGCTGGGGACAGAACTTTGTGGCCGATGCTTCGGGCGGATCCAACTATTTCGGCACGGCCTTCTCCGGACGTATCGACTTTCCGCACAAGCACGCCCGCATGAAGGAGTTCACCTCGACAAAGGTTCGTCCGACCTGTGGGTGCGAACTGGTCAGCAGCCGTCATTTCCCCGACGACTTCCAGGGGGACTTCCTGCTGAACAACTGCATCGGGTTCCAGGGGGTTAAGCGGCACAAGGTGATCCCCACCGACAGCGGCTTCACCACCCGCGAACTGGCACCAATGGTGCATTCGACCGACATCAATTTCCGTCCGGTCGATATCCAACTGGGGCCAGACGGTGCGTTGTATCTCTGTGACTGGTTCAACCCCCTGATTGGCCACATGCAGTATTCGCTTCGTGACCAGAGGCGGGATCATTCGCACGGCCGTATCTGGCGGATTCGCCACAAGACCCGTCCGTTGCTGAAGCCGGTGCATGCCGAGGGGCGAACGGTCAAGCAGTTGGCCAAGCAGTTGTTGGCCCACGAGGACCGCACCCGGTACCGGGCCCGTCGCGAGTTGTGGCAGCGGGACCGCGACGAGGTGCTGGCGGAGATGGAGGGCTGGGCCGAGAGCCTGGTGAAGGCCGAGCATCCCGGGGCCGAGCACGAGTTGCTCGAGGCCCTGTGGGTGATGCAGGGTTTTCACGCCGTTCGCCCCCGTTACCTCAAGCGTGCTCTTCGCAGTCCCAACAAGCACGCCCGCGCCGCCGCCACGCGGATCCTGTGTTTTCAGCGCCGTGAAATTCCGGAGGCACTAAAACTGTTGACCACGCAGGTCAACGACGAGTTTTCTCGAGTCCGACTCGAGGCGATTCGGGCGTGCAGCTGGTTCGACGGAGTCGAGGCTGTTGAGGTTGCTCTACAGGCGTTGAATCATCCCCGGGACTATTACATCGACTACACGCTGGGTGAGACCGTCCGGCAACTCAAGAAAGACTGGAATCCGGCGTTGGCGGCCGGCTTGCCCGTTGCCGTGAACCATCCGGCCGGGCTGGACTATCTGCTGGCCCGGTTGACGATTCCGGAACTGGCCAGGCTCAAGCCCAGTCGCGTGGTGTTCAGCGAGTTGGTGTCCCGACCGCGTGTGCCGATGGCCCAGCGGCACCGGGCCCTGGACGGGCTGGCCAAGCTCAACGGGACCGACCGGCTCACCGAACTGGTCGCGGCGATTGGCGTTTCGGATGCCGGCGACGCGACGGATGCCGAGTTGGTGCTCTTCGACCTGGCTCACATGTTGACGGGCCAGGCCCCCAAAAAACTGGTCTCGGCCAGGAAACAACTCGAGCGGATGGCCACGAAGTCCGGTCGCGGTGTCACTCGCCAGATTGGTTTTGCCGCGTTGCTGACCGCCGATGGCAAGTCTGCCGCGGCCTGGCAACTGGCTGAAGGATCGGGGTCCGGCCGCCTGGACCTGATGCAGGGTCTGTCGCTGGTGCCGGATCCGGCGCTGCGAGATTCGTTGTTTCCTGAAATCAGGCCATTGCTGGCTCGTCCGGCCAAGCCGGTGACGCCCGAGGCCCTGGCGCTAAGACGGTCGGCCTTCACTGCCGCGACGGCCTTGCCGGGTCACCAGTCCGAGGTGTTCAGAATCCTGGCCGAATTTGCCCGTCGTGGTGACCAGCGGCATGCGGCCGTCCAGGCAATTTCCCGGATTCCCAAGTACCGCTGGGACAAGGCCCAGGCCGGCCCCCTGGTCACCAGTCTTCTGCAGTTCGCTCGTGGCGTACCGGCCAAGCAAAGGACGCGGGCCGATGTTCGTGACGCCCTGGGACTCTCGGGCGAACTAACCACCTTGTTGCCGATGGCGGATGCCGTGCGGTTGCGGACCCAGATCGATCAACTGGGCGTTCGCCGGATCGTGATTCGTCCGGTGCCACACCGAATGAAATACGACCGAACGGTGATAGCCGTCCAGGCGGGCAAACCGATCGAGATTGTTTTTGACAATGTCGACATCATGCCGCACAACCTGCTGTTCACTCGTCCCGGAGGAATGCTCTCTGTCGCCCAGGCGGCTGAACGGATGGCCACCCTGCCGGATGCATTCTCCCGCCACTTTGTTCCCGAATCCGACCAGGTCGTCGCGGCGACCCGGTTGTTGCAGGCGCGGCAGAGCCAGAGGCTGGTGTTTGACGTTCCCAGGCAGACGGGCGAGTACCCCTTCGTCTGCACGTTCCCCAATCACTGGCGGACGATGAATGGCGTGATGCATGTCGTGGACGACCTGCAGACGTTCCTGGCCGAGAACCCAATTGCGGAACCCGTGCCGGTGGAATCGCGTCCGTTTGTCAGGAACTGGAGCGTGGCGGACCTGGCCGGTGACCTGGACACGCTGGGGCGTGGCCGCAGTTTCGTCCGTGGCAAGGCGTTGTTTTCCGCTGCGGCCTGCCAGCAGTGCCACCGGGTGAACGAGGTGGGTGGCAACGTGGGGCCGGACCTGGGGCGGCTTGACGCCAAGGTCACCCGGAAGCAGATCCTGCAGTCGATCATCGAGCCGTCCAAGGAGATCAAGGACAAGTTCCGCAGCTACCTGCTGGTGACCGACAACGGCCGGCAGCACACGGGCATGATTCTCCAGAAAACGCCCACTCATATCCGCCTGGCGACCAATCCGCTGGGCAAGGCGTCTCACAAGCCGGTCGAGATTCCGGTGTCGTCAATCGAGTTGACCAAGCCGTTGCCCATTTCCCTGATGCCCGAAAAGCTGCTGAACACGTTGAGCCGGGAGGAGATCCTGGATCTTGTGGCATACATCGAGGCGCGAGGGCGATCCGACCACCGAGTGTTCGGCCGCGGTGATGGAGACGGCCGTGATTGAAAATGGCCCAGGTCGTCTGGCCACTTCTCACGTGCTGTTCTCTTTGCCACATTATTCCGACTAAGATAGGTGCTTCGTTTGGAGTGGGCTGCGTGGGGAAGGCCAATACAAGGGACTGCCGGGATGGTGAACGCGGCCGAGATTCGAGATCTCCACAAGTACTACGACCTGGGCGCGGTCGTCGTCAAAGCACTCCGCGGTGTGACCGCCGAATTTCCCAAGGGAGATTTTGTCGCGATCATGGGTGCCTCGGGAAGTGGCAAGAGTACGCTGCTGAATATCCTGGGTGCCCTCGATCGTCCCACTGGCGGGCAATACATTCTTGGTGGCGAGGACACGTCGACTCTCTCGGATGACGATCTCTCGGCCATTCGCAACGAGATGATCGGGTTCATCTTCCAGTCGTACAACCTGATTCCGCAATTCACCGTGCTCGAGAATATTGCCGTTCCGTTGCAATACCAGCGACGAAAAGGCGGAGTTGGAACGTCGGAAATGGACTGGTGTACCGAATTGGCCGATCGGGTCGGGCTGGCCGATCGACTGGATCATCGTCCCACCCAGTTGTCCGGTGGACAGCAGCAGCGTGTTGCGATCGCTCGCTCGCTGGTCAATGACCCCCAGATCATCCTGGCTGACGAGCCGACCGGAAACCTCGATTCGGAGACCGAGGCCGAGATCATGCAGGTGCTGATCGATCTCAACAACGAGGGTCGGACGATCCTGATGGTGACGCACGAGAACGAAGTGGCTGCGCTGGCCAAGCGGCAATTGCATCTCAAGGATGGTCAGAAAGTCTTTGACGGTGTCGTTCCCGAAAATGGCGAGATACCGACACGGTCACTCCCGGTTGCGTCGGCACCGGAGGTGGTGTCGGATCCTGCTGGCAACGACGAAAGTGCCGGGACCGATGTCTACTCGGTTGACGATGTGAGTGACGACCGGGATGCCGCTGATATTGACGAGTGGGATGACTAACACGGGAGCCGATGGACCGTGACAGCCGAGTCCCCGCAAATGCCGGCCCTGCACGGTGTGCAGATCGTCTTCCAGTTGCCCTACCACGCTGACGAGTCGATTGACTACGAGACACTGGGTCGTGAGATCGACCACATTTTCGTCGCCGGAGCCGACGGGCTGGTGATGGCGATGGTGACCGAGGTGTTGCGGCTCTCAGAGACCGAACGTCACGAGGTGGCACGATTCACCTGCGAGGCCGCGGTCGGTCGCGGGCCGGTGGTGGTCAGTGTCGGAGCCGAGAGCACTCGCGGAGCCTGCGAGTTCGCCGTGGGGGCCGAATCCGCGGGGGCATCCGCCGTGATGGCGATTCCCCCGGTTTCAATCGGGGTCGATGAGGAGCAGTTGCGGAACTATTACGAACACATCCTGCAGGCGATCTCCCTGCCGGTCATCATCCAGGACGCCAGCGGTTATGTCGGGAGACCGATGTCGATCGAATTGCAGGCGGGGTTGATGGAGAACTGGGGGGCCGACCGCGTGCTGTTCAAGCCCGAAGCCAATCCGATCGGACCCAGGTTGACAGCGTTGCGAGATGCGACCGGGGGCCAGGCACGGGTCTTCGAGGGCAGCGGCGGAATTGCCCTGCTGGACAGTTACCGTCGCGGCGTGGTGGGCACGATGCCCGGTGCCGACCTGGTGGAACCCCTGGTGGCCTTCTGGCAGGCACTGGAGGCCGGGGACTGGGACCGTGCCACCAGCATCTCCGAGCCGCTCACCTCCCTGGTCATGCTCCAGGAGAGCCTGGATTCGTTCATCGCCGTCGAGAAGCACATCCTGGTTCGCAAGGGCGTGTTCGCCAACGAGGTGATCCGGGGCCCGGTGGGGTTTGTGCTCGACGAGGAAACCCGCGCCGAGGTTGACCGGCGTTACGATCGGTTGATGGCGGTGCTGGACTGACGCGAAACCATCGGGATGGACATGTCCCGGTCGATCAGGCCAGGCTCTCGGCCGCCGCCACCAGCGTTCGGACCATGCATCCGGTTCCGCCGCCCTCGCGGTGAACCTTGTTGCTCGAGGCAAAACTCGGGCCGGCGATATCCAGGTGCACCCAGGGCGTCGAGTCGACGAACCGTTCGAGGAATTTTGCCGCCGTGACAGCACCACCCCAGCGGGGGCCGACGTTCTTGATGTCGGCCACGTCGCTCTTGATCAGGTCGCCGAACAGGTCATGCATCGGCATTGGCCAGGCCAGTTCCCCGGCACGCTCGGCGGCCTGTCCCACCGCCTGGCTCCAGTCGGGACAATTCGAAAATGTGCCGGTGACTTCCTCGCCCAGCGCGACCACGCAGGCACCCGTCAGGGTGGCCAGGTCGATCAGCCGTTCGGCTCCCAGGTCGACCGCGTAGGCCAGCACATCGGCGAGCACCAGTCGTCCCTCGGCGTCGGTGTTGAGCACCTCGATGGTGGTTCCGTTGCGGGCCGTGAGCACGTCGCCGAGCTTGAAGCTGTTCCCGTCGGGCATGTTCTCGACCAGCCCGGCCAGCCCGATCACGTTGACCGGCAAGTTGAGCCGTGCGATGGCGGTCATCGCGCCGAGCATTGTTGCGGCACCGGCCATGTCGCACTTCATCGTCTTCATGCCCTCGTTGGACTTCAGCGAGAGACCGCCGGAATCGAAGGTGACGCCCTTGCCACAGATCGCCAGGGCCGGTGCCCCGTCACCGCCACCATTGTGTGTCAGGACCACCACGCGTGGTGGTTTCACGCTGCCCTGGGCCACGGCCAGCAACGAACCCATGCGTTCCTGCTGCAACCTGTTCTCGTCGAGGATTTCACATTCGAGACCAAACTCTGTGGCTGCCGCTGCCGCGCGGTCGGCAAATGTCTCGGGATAGACTTCCATCGCGGTCCGATTGACCAGTTCACGGGTCAGGTTGATTGCCTGCCCCAGGATGCTGCCACGGGTGACCGCGGCATCGCTTGCCTCGGCGGAACTGATAACGGTTCCGGTGGAGAAGGCGTGGCGGGCAGGTTCGGCCCTGTACAACGCCTGGCCAACACAACCAACCTGGATGGCCATCGCCGCCAGGTTCGCAGCATCCTCGTCGCTGACGGCTTCGCATGACAAACCCGGCAGTGCGATCGCGACACTCACAGACGCTTTTTTCGAGATGCGGCGAGTCGCCGTCACGAGAGCTTTCTCGAGTTTTCTCGAGGTCAACTCGGATGTGGTACCGAGTCCAACCAGCAACAGCCGACCGGCGGACAGGCCCGGGACATCGGCCAGCAGGTGTGTTTCACCGAGTTTGCCGGTGATGTCTCCGGAGGTGGCCAGGCGCTGGATCGCCCCGTCCAGGGCCGTGTCGAGTTCCGACAGGGGTGTCGAGAGAGACTCGGCCGAATCGATGGTGCCGTAGCCGACGATCAGCCAGTCGGCCTCGGTTTGTGCCAGCGGGCCGTTTGTCGAGTTGATGTCCATTTCCAGGTGTCCTTGGAGTCGCGGGTCTTTGTCGGTGCAATTGAAAAGGAACCCGGTGACAGTCGCAAGCTGAGATCGATTCCCTGCTGGAAAAGCCTCGCGGCGACACATATCATCAGGGCACAACGACCCATCCACCGCGTACCCCGAGATCTAGCGATGCCGACGATCAAGTTCACCAGGGAAAAGAAAACCATCGAGGTGGAATCGGGGCAGAAAATTCGCAACGCGGCCCTGAAGGAAGGCATCGAGGTCTACCCCTGGCTTCATCGGGTCCTGCATTGTCCGGGGCTGGGCATGTGCACCAGTTGTCGCGTTCGGATCAAGAAAGAGGACAACGCCCATTGCACGAAGCCATCCCTGTGGGAACGGCTCAACATGTTGCTGAACCCGTTGAGCTTCTTTGCGAGGCTGGATTGCGAGGATCCCGAAAACCTGCGACTGAGTTGTCAGACCCGGGTGCACGGAGAGGGCGAGGTCGAGGTCGAGACACAGCCGGAATTCAACTGGCACGGCGAGAGCTTCTGGAGCTAGTTGCCGTGAGGCAAGGTGGGTGACCATGCGTGACATCCGGATTGCTGCTGCGCAATTTGAACACCGCGACGGTGACAAGGCCTACAACCTTCAGCGGATCGATCAGTTGACCGCCCGGGCGGTTGCTTCCGGGGCCGAGGTGGTCAGTTTTCACGAAGGGTCGATCACCGCCTACAGCTACCTGCAATCGGCGACCCGGGACGAGTTGCTGGAGGTGGCCGAGGAGGTCCCGGGTGGACCCAGTTGTGAGGCCATGAGGGAGATCTCGGCACGTCACGGCGTTCCGGTGCTGGCCGGGCTGGTCGAGCGCGATGGAGACGATATCTACAACACCTATGTTTGCATGACTGCCGAGGGACTTGTCGCTCGTTTCCGAAAGCTGCACGCCTTTCTCAACCCCCATCTCTCCAGCGGCAGCGAGTACTGCGTGTTTGACCTCCTGGGTTGCCGGGTTGGGATCCTCATTTGCTACGACAACAACCTGGTTGAAAACGTGCGAATCACGGCATTGATGGGAGCCGAGATCATCTTCATGCCGCACGTGACGGGGTGCCTGCCGTCGGTGATGCCCGGCCGGGGCTTGGTCGATCCGGCCCTGTGGACCAACCGTCACGCCGACCCTGTCAGCCTGAGACAGGAACTCGATGGTCCCAAGGGGCGTGACTGGCTGATGAAGTGGTTGCCGGCCCGTGCCTACGAAAACGGTGTTTATGCGATTTTCACCAACCCGATCGGCATGGATGGCGGACAGGTCCGGAATGGTCACGCAATGGTGCTCGATCCGTTTGGCGAGGTCATCGCCGAATGCCGGCGATTGGAGGATGACGTGACGGTGGGCCTGTGCACGTCGGAAAAGATCGGGGTTTCCAGTGGCCAACGGTACCTGAGAGCGAGGCGACCGGACCTGTACGGGAAACTGGTCGAGCCACCTGCGGTGCCACCCGAGACGAGCCCGGGATGGGAACGCGAGTCACCGTTAGACGGTTAAAATGGGTTCCGGCCATGGGTAGGCAAGTCCGGGCTGGCGAGGCGTTTGGTACGGAACTAAACTGAATTGTTCGTCCCGTCGGCTTTTTGGGATGATCAAACCGGATTCGAGGTGTGCGGTGATGAAATCCCTGTTGCTAAGAATCGTGCTGGTCCTGGCCGTGATGGTCCAACTTGGGTCGAACGGATGGGCCCAGGACAAAGCCGACAAGACAGCCGAGGGCGATGCGAAGCCAGTCAGCTTTTACCGGCAGGTGCGACCGGTCCTGCAGCGTCATTGTTCGGGTTGTCACTTTGCTGCCAAGAAGGGTGGCAAACTGCTGTTGACCAGCTACGCCGACTTCAGCAAGGGCGGTGAGAACGGCGCGGCATTCACCGCTGGCAAGCCCGGCGAGAGCCTGGTGGTGGAGTACATTTCCGGAGATGATCCGGCGATGCCCCTGGGTGCCGATCCATTGGATCCGCAGCAGATCGAGTTGATCTCCACGTGGATCAGCCAGGGAGCCAAGGATGACACTCCGCCCACGGTCAAGGACAACATCAGCGCCGAGAATCCTCCCCAATATGCCGCACCACCGGTCATCACCGCGTTGACCTACACGCCCGACAGCAAGACGCTCGTGATTAGTGGTTACCGCGAAATTCTTCTCTATGCCGCTGACGGTAGTGCTCCGACAGGCCGTCTGGTTGGCCGGTCGCAGCGGATCGAATCCGTCGCGGTGTCGCCAGATGGCAAGCTGATTGCCGGCACTGGGGGTACGCCCTCTCTGTTTGGTGAGGTCCAGTTCTGGGATGCGGCCACCAAGAAGCTGGTCCGTTCCATCACCGTCAGTTACGACACCCTGTTCGGTGCCAGTTTCTCGGGCGATGGAAAGAGTTTCGCTTTTGGTGGGGCCGACAACGGCGTGCGAGTGTTGACGGTTGCCGATGGCAAACAGGTGATGCGGATGGACGCCCATTCCGACTGGTCCTTTGCGGCCACCTTTTCGCTCAAGGGAACCCACGTGATCTCGGTCAGCCGGGACCGTGCGATGAAACTCTCGATTGTCGAGAGTGGCCAGTTTGTCGACAACGTGACCAGCATCACTCCCGGTGCCCTGAAGGGTGGCCTGATGGCCGTCGAGCGACGTCCGGGACAGGAGCAGGTCCTGACGGGCGGTTCCGACGGCATTCCCAAGCTTTACAAGGTCTTCCGCACCCGCAAGCGGATTATCGGGGACGACTTCAATCACATTCGCAGCTTCAAGCCGATGCCCGGGCGGATCTTTGATCTGCAATTCAGCCCCGACGGCAAGCAGTTTGTCGCCGGTTCGAGTACGGGCATTGGCGGGGCGGCTCGCATCTACACTGTTGGCGACTACGACACGCCGAATATCAATAACAAGGGTGGGCTGAACGAAGTCCGCCAGCAGATTACTGCTCGGTCGGCTCAGGCCAGGCTGGTGCACGATTTGTCCGGGATCGATTCTCCAGTTTTTTCCGTTGCCTACCGGCCCGATGGCCAGCAGATCGCCCTGGGCGGTTTTGATGGCAAGGTCAGGCTTTACGACGCCAAGACCGGCAAACTGGTCAAGGCGTTTGTTCCCGTCAAGGTGACGCCAGCCGTTGCCGCGACCACGAAGTAGGGTTTCCAGAACACCACACACATTCCTTGCGTCGGAATTGGTTCCCACCAAGACTGACGGATTCATGACACGAGAAGACGAGCCATGTTGACAGCCCACACCCGTTTTCGATTGGTCACTCGTTTCACCGGAGCCCTGTTGGCTCTCGTTCTGCTGGCGACTCCGGCGATTGCGGCCGAGGAGGCCGGCAAGGCCCCGGCTGGCAAGCAGGCGGTCGCGCCGGCTGTCGAAAAGCTGGTTGTCACTCCACCGCGGCTGGTGCTTTCGGGAAAGCGGGACAGCCGACGCCTGATCGTCAGTGGGTCTTCGGCGGACGGACGCGAGTTCGATCTGACAACCCACGTCCAGCTCACGGCTGGAAACGACCTGGTGACGATCGATGCCGATGGATTTGTTGTGCCCCGCAAGGTGGGCACAACCACGGTCAAGGTCACCGTCGGGAAAAAGTCGATCGATATCCCGGTTGAGGTCAAGGACGTGACCGATCACCCGGTCAGCTTTGTCAGGGAAGTCATCCCAGCGATCAGCAAGGTTGGCTGCAATGCCGGCACCTGCCACGGTGCCCAGAAGGGCAAAAAGGGCTTCAAGCTGTCGCTGCGGGGTTATGACCCCCTCTACGACTACCGGGCGCTGGTCGATGATCTTTCGGGTCGCCGTTTCAACCGCTCGCAACCCGAGCAGAGCCTGATGCTGTTGAAGCCGACCCAGGGCGTGCCCCACGAGGGCGGGTTTCTCTTTGATGAAGGATCCCGGGTCTACGCGGTGCTGAAGCAGTGGATTGCCGAGGGCTGTCGATACGACAAGCTCAAGCGGGTGTCGCGGATCGAGGTGTTTCCGAAGAAGCCGTTGCTGGAAACCACCGACAGCCAGCAGCAGTTGATTGTCATCGCACACTTTGCCGACGGATCCAGCCGCGACGTGACTCGGGATGCGATCTTCGAGACAAGCAATTTCGAAGTGGCCACCGTCAGTGACACGGGCCAGATCGATGCGGTGCGGCGAGGCGAGGCGGCTGCCCTGGTGCGATACGAGGGTCTCTACGCGGCGGCCCCGGTGGCGATCATCGGAGACCGCACGGGTTTCGCCTGGCAGGAAACACCAGAGCACAATTACATCGACAAGCTGATCAACGAGAAGTTGCGGAGGATGAAAATCCTGCCCTCTGGCACCTGCACTGATGCCGAGTTCCTGCGACGTATCTCGATCGATCTCACCGGATTGCCGCCGAATGTCGAGGCGGTCAAGGCGTTTTTGGCCGACAAGCGACCGTCGGCCGAGAAGCGGAACGAGAAGATTGACCAGTTGATGGGCAGCCCGGAGTTCATCGAGCACTGGACGCTGAAGTGGTCGGACTTGCTGCTGTCCAACAGCAAGTTCATTACCGAGAAGGGGTCGTGGGCGTTCCGCAACTGGATTCGTCGAGCCGTCGCGACCAACATGCCCTTCGACAAGTTTGTCTACCAGTTGGTGACGGCCAGTGGCAGCACTTACGAGAACCCGGCGGCAAACTACTACCGGATTTCCCGGGAGCCGAAGGTCGTGATGGAGAACATGACACAGGTTTTCATCGGAACCCGATTCCAGTGCAACCAGTGTCACGACCATCCCTTCGAGCGGTGGACACAGCGGCAGTACTACGAGCTCTCGGCGTACTTTGCCGGGGTCGGTCGCAAGCCGGGGCCGGTCAAGGGTGAGGAGATCATCTACTCGCTGACCTCACCAACCGACATCAAGCATCCCAACACGGGCGAAACGATCAACGCGGCATTTCCGTTCTCCAGTGATCTGGACAACAAGGCTTTTGACCCAAGGATCCGCCTGGCCACCTGGCTGACGTCCTCGAAGAATCCCTACTTCGCCAAGAGCATCGTCAACCGTTACTGGAGCTACCTGCACGGTGCGGGCATCATCGATCCGGTTGACGACATTCGAGCCAGCAATCCACCCTCGAATCCACCTCTGCTCAAGGAGTTGACTCGTCGGTTTATTGCCAACGGGTTTGATCTCAAGAGGTTGATCCGCGAGATGGCTCGCAGCCACACCTACCAGCGTTCATTTCGTCCGAACAAGTGGAACAGTGATGATCCGCTGAACTTCTCGCATGCGTCTCCCCGACGCCTGACGGCCGAACAGCTCTTTGATTCGCTTCATGTGGCGACAGGAGCTCCGAGCCGTATTCCTGGTGTCCCGGTGGGTTTCCGGGCCAGCCAGATTCCCGACCCGAAGGTCAAGATCGGGTTCCTGGACATGTTCGGACGTCCACCGCGTGAGAGTCCCTGTGAGTGTGAACGGACCAGTGATGTCAGTCTCAGCCAGACCCTCAACATGATCAATGGTCCCACGGTGGCCGAAGCGATCATTCACCCCGAGGGCCGGATCGCCAAGTTGATTGCGGCCAAGGCTGATGACAAGGCGATTGTGAGTGACGTCTACGTGGCCGTGATCTGTCGACCGCCGAGCGAGGCGGAGTTGAAGCAGGGCGTGGCGTACCTGGCTGAAGTGGGCAACCGCAGCGAAGCGGCACAGGACCTGATGTGGGCCCTGATCAACAGCCCGGCTTTCCTGTTCAACCGGTAATCGGTGTGCGGTAATCGGTGTGAATTGGTACGGTCGGGCTGGCTGGTCTGTCGGCGTGGGCGGATGTTGATCGGTGGGTTTCGGGCAAACAGTGTGGCCCTGTTGATGATCGCCTCATGATTCGACAAGCACTCGGTCGCACCGGGCTGGACGTGACCCGCCTGGGCTATGGCAGCATGGGCTTGCGTGGACCGCGGACCTGGGGTGTCCGGGTGATTGACGATGAGCGGGCCGAGTGGTGTTTGAACGCCGTGCTCGATGCCGGCATCAATTTCATCGACACCTCGCCGGACTACGGGATCAGCGAGGAACGGATCGGTCGGTTCATTAGCTCGAGGCGAAACGAGTTTGTCCTGGCCACCAAGTGCGGTTGTGCGTACACGCAATGCGAGGATCACCTGGAGATCGACCATGTCTGGAGTCGTGAGGTGGTCGAGCGAAATCTTGAGACCAGCCTGCGGCGAATGAAAACCGACAGGATCGACCTTCTGCAGTTTCACGGAGGCGACGCCCGAACGCTCGAGCAGGCCGGCCTGATCGACCTGCTGGTGAGTTTTCGGGACCAGGGCGTCGTGGGACACATCGGGTCTTCCAGCAAGCTGCCGGACCTGACGGACCTTGTCGAACTGGAGGTCTTCGACACCTTCCAGATTCCGTACTCGTGCCTGGCTCCCGAGCACCATGACTGGATCAGCCGGGCTGCTGAATTGGGTGCCGGGATCATTGTTCGCGGGGGAATAGCTCACGGGGGTCCCGATGCCGTGATTCGGCGTCCTGCGTTGGAAGACGTCTGGGAACGGGCCAGGCTGGATGAAATCGTGCCCGAGGGGATGTCGCGGGCTGAATTGATCCTGCGGTACACGCTCGCGCATCCCCACGCTGACACGATCATCGTGGGCACTTGTGATCCGGATCACCTGGCCGAGAACGTTGCGGCGGCCAACCGGGGTGCGTTGTCCGAGGACCTGGTGTCGGGAATCGCCGATCGAATTTCTGGACTGGATTGAACCACCGGCGATCGGATCAAGCTCGCGGTGGTGTCAGGGACTGATGTCGAGTTCTTCGATTTTGCGGTACAGGCTGGAGAGCCCCAGTCGCAGTCGCTTGGCGGCTTCCCGCTTGTCGGGGCACTGCCTGAGGACCCGGGCAATGTGCAGGCGTTCGTAGTGACGCAGCGCGGTGCGAAGATCGTCGGTGTCCGGGAGAGGTTGTCCGAGCCCAAGGAGTTCGGGGGGCAGGTCGGTGGGGACGATCGTCTCGCCGTCGCAGAGCATGACGGCCCGTTCGATCGCATTGTCCAGTTGCCGGACATTGCCCTGCCACTGGGCGGACATCAGCAACCGAACCGTTTCCTCGGTGGCTCCCGTGACACGTTTCCCCATGGCGCGGGCGTGCCGCGTGATAAAGAACGTGACCAGTTCGGGAACATCCTCAAGCCGTTCTCGCAGGGGAGGAATCTGCAACTTGACTCCATCGAGTCGATAAAACAGGTCTTCCTGGAAAGTGCCCGCATCAACTTCGCGTGCCAGGTTTCGGCAGGTCGAGGCAATAATGCGGGCTTCAACGGTCTGGGGATCGGAACCACCGACCGGGAGGATTTCACGGTGCTCGATTGCCCGCAACAGGCGGGATTGGGTCGAGAGCGACAACTCGGCAATTTCGTCGAGGAAGACGGTTCCGGGTCCCACTTGCTGAAAGACCCCCGGTTGGGGGTCCTTCGTTCCGGTGCCAAACAGCTGGCTTTCGAGCAACTCGGTGGGGCGGGTGCTGCAGTGAACCGTAAGAAACCGGCTGTCGGCTTGTGGCCCCGCCCGGTGGATGGCCCGGGCGAACAGCTCTTTTCCTGTTCCGGTTTCTCCGACCAGGAGCACGTTGGAGTTGGTTTCTGCGACCTTGAGGATGGTCGACTGCAATTGGCCCAGTGATTCGCTGGACCCGATGATCTCGACCGAATCGTCCCGTCGTTGCAATTCGCGTCGCAGGGCCCGATTCTCGTTGTTGACCGCCTGGTACTGGAACAGGCGCCGGAGCTTGTGGGCAAGGTCTTCGAAGATGACCGGCTTGACCAGGTAATCAAACGCCCCGGCACCAAAGGCCTTCACCGCGTTATCGACCGTCGCGTATGCGGTAATCACCAGGCCCGCCGTGTCGGGATGGCGGTCGATCAAGTCGCTCAGCAACTCGATCCCGTCACCGTCGGGTAGTTGCACGTCGCAGATGGCCACATCGAATGCCATCTTGTTTGTCTCGTGATCGTGGCACAACTTCCGCGCTGTTTCGACCGAATTCGCCGGGGCGACCTCGAAACCTTCCTCGGTCAAAAATTCGCACAGCGACTTCCTGATGATCTCCTCATCCTCGACCACCAGGATTCTTGGTGAACCATTCATGCCGGCTGAACTTCCTCGGTCTCCACCTGGGTTGGCAACACGTCGGCGTGTTGTCGGACATTGTCACTGGTCAGCCGGACCCGGAATGTGGTTCCGGAGCGGTCGGAGTCGACCAGTTCGATTTGGCCCTCGCCGGCCTGTTCGGTGAGACTGCGCGAGACGAACAGGCCCAGGCCTGTTCCGGTGCTCTTGGTGGTGAAATACGGTTCGAAGATGTTGTCCTGGTGAGCGGGGTCGATGCCGTGTCCGTCGTCCCGGATAGTGACCTCCAGCCATCCGCTGGTCAGCGACGTGGTGATTTCGATCGTCCCTCCCTCGTCGGTGGCATCCATGGCGTTGAGCACGAGATTGAGAAAGACCTGGACCAACTGGTCCCGGACGACTCGCAGTGGTGGCATCTTCTGGGCGTACCGCCTGACGATCAGTTTGCCCTTCTTTCTTTTGTAGTATTTGGCGATCGACATTGCCGCTTCGATCACGTCGTGGATGTCACACATCGTTGCCTCGTGGGAGGCAGGCCGGCTGAAGTCGACCAGTTCTCGCAGTGTCCGCTGGATCCTGACCAGCTGATCATCGACCATTTCCAGGCGTTCACGAGTGTAGTCATCGATTGGTCGTCGGTTGAGCAGTTGGACCAGTGAGCTGATGGCGGCCAGGGGATTGCCGACCTCGTGAGCGATGCCGGCAGCCAGGAGCCCAAATGCGGCGTGTTTTTCCTGCTGAGTCAACAATGCCTGGGATTCCTGCAATTCCCGCGTGCGGGCTTCGATCCGCTTCTCGAGCAGTTGCTGGTTGTCCTGGAGCTTGTCGTTGAGCTGGGCCAGGCGACTGCCAACCGACTTGCCCAGTTCAGCAAATGCGGTCGATGCCCACGTCACCCACCCCATCAGGACCACCATCAGCACCATCGTCGTCACGTCGTCGCGACTCTCGGCGTGCAGGCTGAAGGCCAACAGGCCGAAACTGGTCACGTGCAACAGGAAGGAAATTGAGGTGATCGTGGGCGTGTAACGGATGGCGCAGACCAGCAGCGACAGCAGGTAGTAAAACAGGAACGGGCTCTGCAGCCCGTGGTCGTTGGCACACAGCAGGCCGACAAAAACTGCTTCGAGCAGGGAGATGGCCAGCGGCCAGCGGCGGAGGAAGACCAGCCCCCTCAGGCTCCAGAGAGTGTCGAGGATTGCGTAACCCAGGCCCAGGCCCAGGATCGCGTTGAGCAGCAATCGATTCTCGTCTCGAAGCACGTTGACCAGTACGAAGCCGAACACGAGTCCAAACCAGCGGATCCGCAGCGTGATGGTCTCGGCGGCCAGCTCGAACGCGTGGCGATCTCTTGGTGGGCGATTTTCGGCGGCTGGTGACATCGACACAACGAGACTCCTGGGGGGTTCCAGTATAGAGTTCGGCAGCGGGTGTGCGGAATGCCTCGCGTGTCGGGCCAGAGTCGTCTTGATCGTGGTGGGATCGACCGATATGTTGCCGCCGCGACGGCGTGGATTGTCGCGGTCCGGTCCAGTTGAGAACGAACCTGATGGTGAAGTTGGTGGTCGCCGTTCGAGTGGTCAGGCGGGTGGGATGCTCCGCCGAGGCCATCGATGTGCTGGTTGCCAATAACCTGGTGCCGTTTCTGGACACTCTGGATACGCTTCCCGATCTGGCGATCGGGTTTTCGGCGGGAGTCCCGTTCTGGGAACAGCTCGAACGGCGTCATCCGGCCATGGCATCGAGGATCGATGCACTGATCGAATCTGGCCGGATCGAGCCGCTGGGCGGGCCGGCCTGTGACGTGGTTCTCTCGGGAGTGCCGCGGCAGGATCGGATCGGCCAGGTGGCGGCTCATCTCGACTGGTCCAGGGCGAGATGGGGCGTGACCCCGGTGTGTGGCTGGGTGCCTCACCAGGTCTGGGAACCGACAATGGCCGATGACCTGGTCGAAGCCGGTCTTGGATCGACAATCCTGCTGCCCGACCCGACCGTGACCACCCGCTCGGCTCATTCAATCCGTTCCGGCTGGTTTCATACCGAGTCGGACGGTCGATTGCTGGGAGTCCTTCCGGCCGACGAGACCCTGGCCGGGCTGCTGGTTGACGGGCGGGTCGACGATCTGCCTGGTCGGCTCGAATCATCCTGTCACGAGTTGGGGGACGGCCCGGTCGTGTTGGCTTCGAAATGGACCGGCGACGGCACGGATGGGCAATCGTTGGTGAGATTGTTGAAGTGGCTGTCGGCGGGTTCCGACTGGGACCTGGTCACGCCGACGGCCGCCGTCGAGCAGACCGGGTCACGCGGTCGATTCAGTCTCCCGGCCGTTGGCAAGCCGGGTGGCAGTTGGCGGCTGGAACGAGACCGCGACCCGGTGGCTTCTCGGCTCCACGCGAGGCTGTTGGGTGTCAGTCGACAGATTGCCGCCGCGACAAAAAAACGGGACAGGCAGGACCCCGCACTGGAGCGGGCACGCTGGGGGTTGTACCGGGCACAGGGAGCCGCCGCGTCGGAGGAGACGGGTGTGCCGGGTCCCGCGACCCTGGCCGAGGCCAGGCGGTTGTTGCTCGAGGCCGAACGGCTTGCCGATCGGTTGCAGGACCGGTCGCCGGGTTGGGTCGAGGTAACGGCCGATGATTTCAACCTCGACGGTCGCACCGAGGTCCGATTGCAGAGCGAGGGACTGACGGCGTGGATCGATCCGGTCGACGACCGAGGTTTTCACGAACTCGACCTCCGCGACATCGGGCTGTCTTTGCCGCTGCTAACCGGTCGGCTGGGCGATGGGGTCCAAGGTGGACCGGCGGCCTGGCTGCTCGATCCCGAAACGTCACGGGACGAATACATCGACGGCACCGGGAGATTGCTGTCGATGGGACCACAGGGAGGCCAGATCACCCTGGAACGTCCCAACGGTTCGGCGTGGATGTGCTGGGAATCTGCTCCCGAGTCGCTGGGGCCGCGGATCGACTGGCGGATCGGGATGGAAGCCGGCGACGGACGACGGCTGTTGCTGGAAGGCCGTGTCGCGGGGCTCGAGCCTCGAGCATTTCGTCACCTGGCCGTCGAGATTCCGCTGGGGACCGGGGCGTTGGAAGATTGCTATGGCTACGACCGTGACGGGCAACGCATCGAACTCGAGACACTCGACATCATGCCCGAGGGCGACTGGTTGGGACTGGTCGAGGAACAGGCTGGCGTTGACTGGTCGCTGGGGTGGTCTCCCCGGTCGCCGGCGTGGCGGGTGCGGGGAGTGGCAACCGACCTGGTGGTGCCGCACTGGACGTTCCAGGCGGATGACACGGGGCAGTGGACATTCCGGATCGAGTTGACCGTCGATACGTCGGCGGTGCAGGCCAGGCAACTGGGACAACTGGCTCGCCGGGCGGCGTAGGGGCGACTCAGTCGACTGTCTCTTCGGCCTGGATTTGCGAGCTGTCGAAGGCCACCTCGAAGATGGTCGTCACGCCACGGCCCGAATTGCTGTAACCCTTGCGGAGATGGACCCGCCAAAAGAGCGGTCCGGCCAGGTCACCGATCCCCTCGGTACCGGTTGGCACGTAGGTCTGAAAAGACTGTCCCGGCTCCAGCACCTTGCCATTGACCCGGTCGGCTCCCTGGCCTTTCCAGTTCCAGTTGCCCTCCAGCGGATTGTCGTGCAGCAGCGTGATCGAGGCATCCTTGCCGGCTCGCAGGAAATTGTTGGCCAGGACCTGGTTGTTGTCATACCGGCGCGAGAGCATCAGCGTTCGGTCCAGGGGAGCGATCTCCTGGTCACTCGATTCATTCTCCAGTTGGAGATGGAGTTTCAGGACTGGTCCGATGGGCTTCCGGCTCATTCCACCACCCAGTTGCCGGAGTGCTTCGAATCCGAGTGACCCGCGGCTGACCCGCAGTGGTGTCACCCGGATGTGCCCGAATTTTCGAGACTGGCCCAGTGCCAGGGTGTGGCCGGTCGGCATGGGACTGTCGACGGCGACCAGTGTCAGTCGCGGTGTTCCACCGGCGGCCTGATCGATTGGGTCGGGCAGTCGCTCCAGGTTGTGCAATGGTGCGTTCTGCAACTGGTAGAACAGCCAGAGACAGGCCAGGGTGACGGCACTGGCATAACTGAGCAAAACCAGGAATGCCGACCGGG